>Ga0153916_10000086_pt1 | contig 51290 bp, 81 predicted proteins | sample Opewatmetagenome_FD_109642 | JGI IMG/M metagenome (GOLD analysis project Ga0153916, IMG submission 109642) | Freshwater wetland microbial communities from Ohio, USA - Open water 3 Core 3 Depth 4 metaG | ecosystem: Environmental > Aquatic > Freshwater > Wetlands | place: USA: Ohio, Lake Erie...
AGGCCCTTCGCGGGCAATACCATGCAGTAGACGTTCTTTCCAGTAAGCTGCTTACCCCGATGGGGTATGGTGGCGAGGAAGGACGTGCTAAATACAATAAGCTCAGTAAGGAACGCAGAGCAGAGATATACAAACAGGCTCTGCTCCAGAAACAGATTGTTCAGCTAGGCCAGGCACAGGCAGCCTCATTTACCGGGCAACTAGATAAGCTGAAAGAAGCTACTAACCAATTCTTGGGCAGAATTGGCACAGGTTTATTCGCTGCATCCAAAGAAACATTGGTGGCGGCGAATAAATGGATTGTCGAGCATGCGAAAGAGATTGAAGCGGTTGCCGAAGATGTCGGTGCGCGGATCGTTGCAACAATAGAAGCTGCCTGGGAGGTGTTTGCGGATTTCGGTACTGTGTTGGCCGGCGTATACCGCGAAATGAAGCCAATTGTAGAGACTGCTCTAGATTTATTCGGAATATTCTTCAGTGGGCAGGATATTCTTAGGGGCGTTATTGGCTTGTTATCCGCTCTCGCTGTACGTTGGTTTATTGTAGGCTTTAAGGCGCAGTGGGCGAACATCATGATGTTCGGCAAGATTACCCTACTGATCAAGCTCTATGAAAAACTGAAGGAATATATCGGAGAAATCCCGGCTGCTATAATTGCGATTACAACAGCCCTAGTCGTGTTCTGGCCGGGACTGTTCAAAAAATTAGCGAGTTGGTCACTTGAACTTTTCGGCGTATCGCGCGGCTATAGGGCTGTAGCCGCAGCAGCGCGTGATGCAACGGCTGCGGCAGCGGATTACGGTGTAGTTGCTATGAACGGGCAGATGGCGGCACCTGGAAGTGGCGTCAATGGCCCAGGAGTCGTGGCGGCAGGTGGAGCAGGTCGGGCAGCAGGTGGAGCAGGTCGGGCGGCAGGCGGGGGCGGTAACTTCCTTAGAGATTGGTTGCTTCCCACGGTAATATTTTCAGCAGGTATGGATTATCTAAAAGATAAGGTCGGCGAAGCTCCAGGCGGCTTGGAAGATACTATGAAGGGGGCGCTAAGTGGCCTTCCTTGGATGGTGGGCAACTACGGGGCACCTGAACTAAAGGCAGGAGCAGAGCCCGTTAGCTCCACCAGTAACATCAACATCACCGTCAATAATGCCGCAGCAAAAGACCCTAATGAGCTAGCTGACACAATCGCTGCTAAGGTCAAGGAAGTTACGGATATGCAACTCCGCGCAGCCTCACGCAGCCTAGGCGGGAGTAGAAAATGACCCTAGATCTTGATCTGAATAGTGTTACCGTCACGAAAGTCCCGAAGCTGGACATTGGTGAGGTTACCGTCACGTCCCTTGGAGTCCCTGGTAACACAACCACAACTGTCGCCTCTCCCAACGAAAAGCGCGCCGAGTCGTTTAGTCCGGACCCTAATGCATCGTTCGTCATGATCGATACGTTCTGGATTGATGTGTTTATTAAGGAAGATCATACCTTCACTAATGAAGTGACGGATTTCCCTGTAGAATCTGGCGGCAGTATCTCAGATAACATTCGCCCTAGACCGACGACTCTGACTGTCGAAGGGGTGGTGAGTAATACACCAGTCAGTCCTCAACTGGTACAGCGCAACGAGTCCTATGGCAAGAAATCCGCAGAATTTGCCTATGCCCTTCTACTCAGCGTGTGGAATCGCCGCGATACCGTTACCATTCGCACATCCCTAGCTACATTCAAAAACATGGCGCTGGAAGAACTGTCCATCCCCCGCAGTGCCGGGCACCCAGACGCGTTCATTTTTACAGCAAAGTTTAAGCAGATCAAGACAACTACCAACGCGCGTACTGTCGTACGAACCTCGACACCTATCTGCCGTGCTCGAAAGAAAGTAAACAAGGCGACTCCGATCATCAATCCGTTCGGGGTTAAAGGTCTATATATCAATAAGCGCACCGGTATTTGGTTTGACCCGCATATCAATTCTTGGCGCTATGCTGCTAGCTGGGATAGAGACCAGGCATTCACCAGTAGGCTAAGATCATTCTCGGATAACCACGAGATATACTCCCCCGCATCTGGCATTATTTGGGTTGTTGTCAGAGGCAGACCGCTAGGTATCACAAAGAACGAATGGGAAACCTTGGTAGATATGCATCATTCGGGGGACGAAGATCCTGCCCTAAAAGCAATATTGCCAGCACATTTCGCAAGTGTAAACGGCACAGAAGTTCCTAGTGGGGCTACGGGTTTCAATGCAGCTATTCGTGGTGCATGGGCAGATATCATCCTGGTACCGTCAAAAGACACGGTAGGTTACTTCACCGATCAGGGAGCGACCGCTTTCACAGTAGGCAACGTAGAATAACATGCCGGCACTAATACCACTAATTCCTGGCGAGAATAACTATCAACTCGGAGTCCCCCTTGGGGGGGTCACGTACCTGATCACGGTACGTTGGAATTCCAGAGATTCTGCCTGGTATATGGATCTAGCGGAGGATAACGGCACCATGATCATGGCGGGCATGAAGATTGTGCTTGGTCTTAATATCGGTAGTCGCAGTGCACACCCGTTTTTTCGACTAAATAGGTTCACTGCAAGAGATATGTCAGGCAGTAATATAGACGCAAACTACGATGATCTAGGTACCCGAGTAGTATTGGAGTTCGGCACATTCCCTGATGATTTGAGTAGTCTGGTAATCCTATGACTGAGGATTTCACTTCAAGTAAGCTTAGGCATTTTCGCCGCACGGCGCATGTTATCGTGAAACGTGCGTCCGTACCTGTTAGCACGGACAACTTCACAGTTACTACACAATCTGAGACTGTAGACATTAGTGATTTGCGGATACGATTCGAGGTTAAGCATACATTAAAAAAGCACCCTAACACTTGCGATATCCGAATCAGCAATCTGAATAAGGCATCACGTGGAGCCTTGGAACAGAAACCTCTAATGATCTATCTAGAGGCAGGTTATGACGGCGTGAACCGGTTGCTGTTCCAGGGCGATGCACATTTCGTCATGTCGAAGCAGGAAGGTTCCGATTGGTCGACACTGTTACAGATCGGGGATGGCGATCGTACTTTCGTTTCTTCAAGAGTAAATAGATCCTATAACGCGGGGGCTAATGTCAAGAACGTCATTCGTGACGTTGCTAAGAGTATGGGATTAACGTTGCCCAGTAATATTGAGATATCCCCACTGTTGGACGCGCAGTTCACAACAGGAATCATCGTACATGGGACAGCCAGGGACGAATTGACACGACTACTGGCTCCCTACGGCTATAACTGGTCCATCCAGCACGGCCGGTTGCAGATACTGCAAGATGAAGAGGTACGCGCCGACGCGCCAATCATCATCAGTGAGGATACGGGGATGATCGGCACGCCGGAATTCGGCTCGCCCACCCATACAGGTAAGAATCCACACATGACTGTTAAGATGCTGTTGTACCCGGAAATCCAACCAGGAAGACAGGTAACTATCCGGAGCCGCGATGTTAACGGTGTTTTTCGTGTTGAATCTGTGACGCACCAGGGAGATACTCACGGAGAAGACTGGTTCACAGAAATAGAAGTTAAACCGATCGCAGCCGATGCAAGCACAGGCAAGCCTAACACGGCTCTAGGAGAAGCACTCTTCGGACTCAGTGTGAGTCAGATTATTGCGGACGGCGCCATGCTTCGGTTGAAAAGCGGTAATTGGTGGTAAATATTTACCGTAAATACCCGATGTATTTGATATTGCTCGGCTAACTGGACAAATAGCAATTCCTGTGCCATACTTGCCCGGAGGAGTATGTCCCAGGACTTCGATCTAACTGACGTTATCGAGATTGCGCTGGATAACCGCTTACACAGTGTCCACACGCAAATGCCGGGCACTATCGTGAGCTACAATAGCACACGACAGACGGCATCTGTTAAGCCTGCTATCTATACTGTAATCAATAACGAAGACGGTAATCGCTTCGTAATACCACACCCTGTACTACCAGATGTACCGGTGGTGTTCCCTGCGGGAGGTAACTTCCGCATGACTATGCCTGTGAAACCCGGAGATCAATGTGTCCTACACTTCTCCGAACTGCCCCTGCGCAATTGGCGCCTTTTTGGAAAAGCAGGAGATCCTGGAAGTGATGAGCGTTTTGGCATGAACGATGCTTGGGCAGTAGTCGGTAAGAGTGCTTACGCAAATCATTGGAGAACAGCAACCACAGATAGCATCAATCTCGGGCACGACGACGGTGCACAAGTAGATATCAGTGAGACCGAGGTAAATCTCGGGGATATCGTGGGTACCGATTCGGTAGCTACGAAGATTGATTTAAACCAAATCATCACAGCACTCTCTAGTGCTGCAACCTTGCTTGCAAGTGGCAGTCCTCCGACTCCTCCGAATCCTGATGGTGCGGCTGCATTGCTGGCTTTTAAATCAGCACTGTTAGCAATCGGCTTCCCTGTTTGTTCTTCTATCGTCAAGGCCGCACGTTAACCCATGCCCCTACCGTTAGCCACAGATCCCCGCGACCTACTGCTCGATACGAATAACGATATCGTTATCGGTACAGATTTGGTGTTCTCTTACGGGATTGCTGCAATCGTGCAAAGTGCCCGCATTGCACTGCAAATGTTTGCAGGGGAGTGGTTTGCTGACCTTGATGCAGGCATCCCTTACTGGCAAAGCATCCTAGGAGCGAAGCCCGTAATCGCCGCAGCCGCTGCGCGTGTCGCGTTTCGGGATGAACTACTTGAAGTGGCTGGTGTTATTGATGTTCTTCGTATTGATGTGGTGTTCGATGCACCTACGCGCACGATGAGCATCTCCTGGCAAGCCCTGACGGCGCTAGGTGAGACTCCGAATGACCTAATCCAACTGGAGATCGCATGACGACATTCGGATTAACTGATGCCGGCTTTGTGCCGATGACGTTCGATAATATCCGTCAAGATCTGATCTTAGCATTGCAGGCTGCATTCGGCGCTTCGATCGACCTCGGCAATAAGTCTATCTTCGGACAGCTCACCGCGATTATCGCAGAGCGCATGGCCCTCCTCTGGGAGATGGCTGAAGCCGTGAATTCGTCTCAGGATCCGGACAAAGCTACAGGTGCCGGGCTCGATGCACTCTGTGTACTTACCGGCACATTCCGTCCTCCTGCGTCGTATTCCACGGTAACGCTTACGCTGACAGGTACGCCGACTGCTGTAGTTACTGCCGGTAAACACGTAGCGACTGCAAGTACAGCGAAGGCGTTCGCTACAATTGCAAGCGGCACCATCACGGCACTCAATGCATGGGTGACCCTTACACCCTATATCGTAGGTAATCGTGTTACTGCAAATGCGCGTTGCTACCAGTGCATCACGGCAGGCACGAGCGGCGCCTTGGCACCTTCTACAACGCTTGCGGACATTACGGATGGAACAGCGCATTGGGCATATTTGGGCGAAGGTACCGGTGCCATTGATGTAGCTGCGATGGCTACGGTGACCGGACCGATTACCGCAGCAGCCCGAGACATTACTGAAATCCAGGATGCTGTTGCTGGCTGGTCTAGTGTGATTAACGTACTAGATGCGGCACCTGGTAGTAACGTAGCTACCGATGCAACACTGCGCACATTGCGCGATCTGGAGCTGAGTAGTGCAGGCAGATCAACGATCGATGCCATCATTGCGGCTCTATCGAACATCACCGATGTTGCTTCGGTGAAACTGTTTGTCAATAACACAGACCTAACAGATGCGGCCGGTGTGCCTCCACATGCGATCGAGGCCCTTGTGCGCCGTGTGGGTGATACCTATAACGCCACTTTCGATCAGGCTGTGTGGGACGCATTGCTGGCTAATGTCGCCGCGGGCATCGTGACGGCAGGACTACAGACCGGTACTAGCACTGATTCACAGGGTGTGACTCACACCATGAAATATACTCGCCCTACGGCGGTACCGATCTATATCGCGGTCACACTGGTCAAGGATCCTGCCCTGTATCCTACCGACGGTGATGCTCAGGTCAAGCAGGCGATTGTCGACTGGGGTAACTTGCAGCCTATTGGCAAGGATGCCGTGGCGTCCGCTATCACGGCACAGGTATTCAAGGTCATTGGAGTACTCGATGTGACAACCTGTTTCATTGATGACGTACCAGCCCCGGCTACCAGTGCAACGGTAGCTATCGATCTTAGGCACCTGGCCACGTACGACACCTCGCGTATTACGGTCACTACCTCGAACGGAACACCGTGAATAAGAAACTAATAGCCTTTCTAACTGTCTTCGCCGCACTGTTCATCAGTGTAGTCGCGGGCGCGCAGCCCGTATTCCCGACCGGCATCCAACGCGTCGCGCACGATACGACGATGTCGGGCTCTGGCACGACGACGAACAACCTCGGAGTCAACGTCTCGTGTGGTGCTGGATCGGCGGTTCAGTCAGCTACGGGTGGCGTCGTCTCGTGTATCACCGCGGGCGGCACCACGACCGGCACCGGCACCACGAACACGCTCGCGATGTGGACAGGCACGAGCACGCTTGGTGACTCGCCGCTACTCTATAACGGGACGACGACGCTCTCGACGGCGAAGGACTTCACCGTCACCGGCACGACGACGCTCGGCTCGTTCGTCGGCACCGTCGAAACCGTTGCCACGGCTGGCACGATCGACAACCTCCCGCTAGGCGCAACCACCACGGTGCTCCGTCTCACCGCCGCGACGCTGCTCAACGGCGTGAACGGCGGTGTTAGCGGGCGGATGCTCACGATCTTCAACGACTCAGGAGCCACCCTACCGATCGTGAATGAAGCGGGCACGTCGGCGGTCGGATCTAGGTTCGCGCTGGCCTCTGGCGTCGCGCTGCGCATTGCGCCGTATGGCACGGCGTCGTGCTTCTACGACGGAACCGGCACGCGCTGGCGTTGTGAGGACGACTACATCCTTACGCAGCTCTCGACCACGGGCAGCGCCACGATCGGCAACGCGCTCACCGTCACCAGCGGTGCTCTCACCGTCAGCTCGGGCTTTATCAGCGGCACGTTCGGCGGCGGTGGAGCCGCGGCGCAGTTTGTCTACAACGGCACCGCGCAGGTCGCCGATCGCTACTCGACCTATGCCATCAACTCGGCCACGCTCGACGCGACCGCTGCTGGTCGTATCGCCTACGGCGTCTACTCCACCGTGAACGCGAGCCGTAGTGCTGGCGCGAACAACGTCACCGACATCGCGCTATACGGGACGGCGACCGGTGGCCAGGTCAACTACGCGCTCAAGACCGACGACGGCGACGTGTGGCTCAACGCCACGAGCGGCACCACGAAGATCAGCGGCGCAGCGACGCTTTCGAGCACACTCAACGTCACCGGACTCTCGACGCTGGCCGGCACGGTCATCACAGGGAGCCTCGGCGACGCGGTCAACATCACGCACAACGCCACCGCGCAGGTCGTGTCGCGCAACGGCGTGCTGCTCACCGACTCTACGACCTACGACACGACGGCAGGCGTGATCACCGGCTACGGGCTCAAGGTCGTGGGCACGGGCGCACGCTCGGCCGGCGCCAACAACCTGACGAACGTCGGTATCTACTCAACGGTGTCCGGTGGCCAGGTCAACTACGCGCTCAAGACCGACGACGGCGACGTGTGGCTCAACGCCACGAGCGGCACCACGAAGATCAGCGGCGCAGCGACGTTCTCCGGTAACGTCACCATGGGTACCTCGACGGCGCTGCTCTCAGTTAAGAGCGGTCACATCAGCGGCGGTACGACGATCGCAGTTGGTACGCTGACGTGTGGCACCTCGCCAGCGATCATCGGTACCGATCTCGCGTTCGAGGTGACGATCGGCACGGGGTCGCCTGCGTCTTGCACGATCCCGTTCAACGTGACGTGGTCGAGTAAGCCGACCTGCGTCATCTCGAACCAGAACGGCACCATCGGATTCACGTACACCACCAGCACGACCAACGTCGTGATCAGTGGAGACGGAGTTAGTGGTCACGTCTACGACGTCATTTGCCACAACTAAGGAGAACCCCATGCCCGCCAAGATCCCGTCCCAAGCCAAGATCGCCGCATTCGTCGCCCTCGTCCTCGCGGGCAGCGTCGTCACCGTCGGCGTCGTCCGTGACGGCGACGTCGACCCATCGACGAGCGACGCAGGCGTCGCTATCGATGCCGATCTCAGCGTCAAGCTCACTGACCTCGGCACCGAGCCAGTGCCTCCTGGCAAGCTCGTGACCACCGAGGTGAACTTCGAGCCCGGCACGACCGTGGTCGGCGCCCCGGAGCTGACCGGCGAGGCGATCGGCTGCTTCGCCGTGCTCGGCGCGGGGAAGGTCCCCAACACCGACACCTACCGCGTCGTCGCGCAGAACACGTGCCCTGGTGTGCATCGGTTCACGGCGAATATCCACTACCAGAAGACGCCATAAGTTCCGAGGGGCCTGCCTATGACCGCCATACTTAAGAACGAGCCTAATGCCACACTGCGGGTCGCTTGTCCGATTCCATTCTACAACCTGGACGGGCAACTCTTTACAGGGCAGACGTTCTTGACTGCTAGCGGCGAGGTACAGACTTATACGATGGTAGGCGGATGGGTCGCGGCAGCCAACAACGCTGCTGCGCTGGGTTCCGGTGGTAACTACTCGTATCAATATTCGCAGGCCGAGACGAACGATAACACGATCATCGGGGTTCGGCTTATTAAGGCCGGTTACGCAACGGTGTATTTCTGGAATCCGATCATACCAACATCGACTGCTGCGGATGTGTGGGATGTGGCACGAGCTGGTCACGCGACAGCAGGTACCTTCGGAGAGGGTGTCGGCGTCGTCACGATGGCAACAGCGGCAGCGAACACGGTGCGCGACGCTATCATGAACTACGCCCACGATACTGGGGTCACGATTAAGGGCGCATTCCGCAGATTGGATTCACTGATTGCCGGGAAAGCCACAGGCATGAAGGGTGCAGTGGCTAAGTTCTTCATGCGTGACGGGATCACGGAAGCTATTTCGGCCCCGCAAGACACGGCAGCCGGAACGCGTAGCACTGCGACAGTAGCAGGAAGTGAATTGTGAGTTACCTAGGAGGCTATCTAGGTGGCGACTCTACACCCGCCACAACCCCCACGACTGCTACTGTTCCCTCGGTAGTAGTGTCCCCTTACGTCCCTACAGCCCTTGCTTATGTAGACCACGTCCAGGAGGCTCTGAACCGGCTGTGCGAGCAATTCAAGGGAGCTGACTAATGCCTTCCAATGTCCAAAAACTATTGACCGCGCTTATCGGTCCAACACAGAACATCGAGAACGCGCTACAGCAGCTACTCACACTTAGATCCGTGGATACAGCGACTGGCGATCAGCTAGATATCATCGGTAAACTCGTAGCGCAGCCACGAGATGGTCTAGATGATGCCACCTACCGACGCTATATTCGCGCCAGGATTTCTACACATAGATCGGCTGGCAGCACCGAAGATGTTATCAAGATTGCAGATTTAATCATCTATGATGACACGGCAACCTACGTAGTGGATACTCAGGGGTATGCTGGCTATGTGCTAAGGATCGAGAATCTTGCGATAAATACCACTCTGGCAAACGCCCTCCTAGCCTTTTTGCAGGACGCGACAAGTGCGGGAGTACGTGTTATAGTTGAATATTCTGACCAGCTCCCGGCGACGTGGTTCACGTGGGACACTGCCGGGCTGGGCTGGGACAACGGTAAGCTGATCGGTGCAATAGACTAATGACTACACGCCCAACTTCATACCCCGAGTGGGGCAGCAATCTTTCGAACGTTGTAGAGCCTTTGGCTGGACAGAAGGCTTCCGGCTGGGCCGTGGGACAGACCGGTGTCGGCTCCTACGAGAACTGGAAAGCCAACCTAGTAGATAACTGGCTGCGTTACCTAGACGAACGGGTCACGACCGGGGTCCAGCATATCCCTGCAACGGCAGGCGCACTCACTGCTTGGCCGTCACACGTCAAGTACCTGCCGTTCTTGGATGCGACGGATGCCCCGGAAACCCCTGCTTCAACGCACATCCACACGCAGACGTCGGGATCGTACACGCTTGCGGCAGACGGACGAGCAATCTACTTCCCGATTGATCTTGAAACCGGAGATGTGATTACTAGCTACTCGTTAGGCGTTAATAAGACCACAGGCGCTGCGGTTGTACTGAACTCCCAGCTTATCTATACCGAAACGGGTGTGGAGAATGCTACCGCAGGCTATACAGTGGCGAACAGCTCCGCAGCTCCGGGCCTCGTACAGTTGACACCGTCCCCTACCCCCAGCCCTGCCATCGTGGTCGCGGGACGGACGTACTACATCAAATTCTTCCTCTCGGGCACCTTGAACACCGGAGACGTGATCTACACGGCACAGGTCACATACAGTCGTCCGACTTCTGCACTGTTCGGCGACTTCCGCTGGCGCCCGCGCGCTGTTGGCGAAACTTTCACTGTTCCGATTTCTATGCGTGAGGGTGCGAAGCTTACCGGTGTAGAAGCACTGTGCACCGCCTCTGGGCCTGGCGACACGATGTCGATGAAGATATACCGCAATGTCTCAACGGTTGGCGGGGCTGCCTTTGGAACAAGGACTCAGCTAGGTACTACGCAGACCAGTACGGGGACCGGGTTCACCGAATCGATAGCAGTGACCGGGCTCACGGACGTGGCTGCTGCATACTCCCAGTACTACGCAGAATTCACGGTAGTCTCACTATCCGTCCCCGCCACCGGTTCACTCTGGCTAGACGGTATCTACGTAACCACTACCCTGGGCTAAGTGATGACGGATGAAGAAGTACAGGCCGCTAAGAGGGCAAGACTGAAGAAGTATCGGATGTATGCACTCATTGCAGGTGTCACCCTAGCCCTGTGTTGTAAGGCATTGCCACACGATTACCAGGCACCATGTGCCGCAATAGCAAAGCTGTGTACGGGAGGATTCTGATGACTAAGAAACTATTTGCCTTTTTATCTGTAGTCTTTATGGGACTACTCGCTTTTTCTGCCACTGCTCATGCATCCGATGCAGTAGCATCCGGCGATGGCTCGCTTGTGGATCTAGCTAAGCCTGTATTCGATGCCATCATGCATAGTCAGTGGTGGGTAGCAGCCTCCCTCGTCCTCGTGCTGTTAGTTGCTGGTTTCAAGCGGTATGCTACTGGCAAAGCTAGCGAGTTCGCGCATTCGGATGTTGGTGGTTCGACACTGATCTTGCTAGGTGCTTTTGGTAGTGCCTTTGCTACCGGATTAATGGCGACCGGTACCGGGGCTTTCTCCTTCGCAGTAGCCAAGACTGCACTCAAAGTTGCTATCGGTGCAGCCGGTGGATATTCGCTACTCAAGAAGCTCCTTGCGCCCATTTTGACAAAGTTGAGTGCCAAAGCCCCTGCCTGGGCCAAAGCCCCTCTAACGATGCTCCTGTGGGTTCTAGATACGCCTAGCGCGGCCACGAAGGCGGCTGCGGCCGGGCAGAAGGCAGTTGAAGCAAAGCCCGCAGAAGGTGTTACTGCGATTACTGGCGAACCCGAAGATCTGTAGGTCTCTGTGGGCGTCTTCCATAAATCGGTCGTGTCAGCAGTGGTTGCCGTAGGAGTTCTCCTCGCTTCTACGGGGGCTGCCGCTGACACGACCACTATTCTTCCAGAAAGCCAGACTCCGATCCGCGCCCACGAGCCGGCACAGGTCTGCATCCGGGGCGCAGTCCCTGCTCGCTGTGCAGACGTGCCTCCTGGGGTATATGTCCCAGAAGGTCGCTGGGAAGCCCTGGATGTTGAGATGCGGCGACTCCAGGACCAGGAGACTCGGCTAAGTGCCGAGAACAAAAGTTTGCGTGAAAGTGCAGGATCTTGGCAGCCTGGCTGGTACACATTGACAGCTACCCTACTCACCGGTCTCGTCGGTGGGTGGTATCTCCACGAAAAACTATAGCCCGCCAAGAGTTCTAACCTGGCAGAGGTATAACTATGGCCAGGCGAACCTGTTCTAAGTGTGGACTTACGCGAGAGATTGGGGAATTCTCTAAGGATTCCAGTCAGCCGTCTGGCTACAAGTCTCAATGTCAGCCCTGTCGTAACGAGAGTAACCGCATTGCTCGTGAGATCAGGACGAAAGCGGCGAAGGCTAGAGAGCCTATGACACGTAAGTGGCCTAATGTAGAGGCGTTTGACACCGAACACGCCGAAGCTGATGCCCGTAGAGCATCCGACTTTGAGCCCATGACACATTCGGATTTCTCAAACGAGTTTGGCACTGCTATTGCTAATCAGCGCAAAGAAACACCTGCCGAACGTGCCGAACGTCAGAGGGCTGCACGTGAACGCAGACAAGAGTTTAATCGTCGCATGGGGGAATTTGCCTCCGATTTTAGAGATTCTGCTGCTGTGGCAGCTCAAGGCAGCAGTACTATTGGGGAAATATTACCTCCACAACATGCGGAGTATATTAGCCTGCTCGCTGAACAGGAGCGCCGTTTCGGTAATCGACGCTGGGCCAGATCGATTGCGCTAGCAGAAGCGCACGAACAGCTTTCCCGTGAAGCTATGATCTTTGTAGCGGAGAAGTATTTCAGCAATAAAGTTACACCCGCAGGGTACGCTTGTGCGCCGCATAACGACAGGGCTGCGCGATCAGTCTGTTTGCTACTTTCGGATCTACATCTAGGAAGTGAACTGGATTCCCTGGATGAACCTGTAACCTTCAACGCTACACAAGAAGCAAGGCGCCTAGAATATATTCTCCGGCAGTTCATAGATTATAAGCCTCAATATCGAGCGCATAGTGAGGCACTGCTCATATTTAACGGAGACATGATTGAGGGCATGTTGCTGCATGATCTTCGATCTGGGGCACCACTTACAGAACAGAAAGCTATCTTCTGGTCGTACATGCGTGCGTTCATAGCGAATATCGCACAGCATTTTCCTTCGGTGCGAATTGTTTGCCAGCCAGGCAATCACGGCAGGGATAAAGTCAGACACCCGGGGCGTGCTACATCCCGTAAATGGGACGGACACGAGTTTGAAATGTACATCGCCCTCAAGGCCATGTGCCTAGACTTGAAGAATGTTGCTTGGCAGATAGACTTCAGGGCAGTGTCCCTGGTGAATCTATACGGGTCTACACTCGGAGTTACTCACGGGGATACCGAGGTAAAGTTAGGTGATCCTGATGCTAAAGCCCGAGAGAATGCGCGAACGCTGGATCGTATCAATTCGACGCATATATACGGTGCCGAGATAGACGCATGGGTATTCGGGCACTACCACAAGCCTCGTTATATTCCAGGGATCCCCAAGGTTCTCTGGAACGGTGCTCTGGTTCCTCCGAATGGCTATGCTCGTTCGGCAGGATACATAGGTGAACCGACCGGGCAGTGGATGTGGGAAGCCGTAGAAGGTTATCCTATTGGTGATGTTAGGTTTATCGAGGTAGGTGCGTCACAAGACAACGATGAGAAACTAGGGTCGATCATCCAACCATTCCGGTTTATCGAATAGCCATGCCGGTGGGTTAAGTTATAGGGCCATAGCTAAACTCTTCGGGGTTGCGCTGGGTACAGTATTTTCAGCAGTTCAGGGTAAAACCTGGAATAACGTGGAGTAACTATTAGTGACTTTCTATATTCGTAAACGCAATGGTAAGACAGAGCAGCAGTTCGATATCAGCAAAATCATCAATGCAATACAGGGCGCCTGGATTGAAGTTTATGGTTCTGTAGATGCTGCAAAGATTGACGATATCGCCCAAGACTTGACCTACAGCCTGTGCTGTGATGAGAAAGATGACCTGGTCGTTGATGTCGAGACGATTCAGGACGCTGTAGAGGTTGCACTCATGCGCGCTGGTGAGCACAAGGTTGCTCGTGCGTACATTGTGTTCCGAGATAACCGCGCCAAGGATCGCCAGCGCAAACAGCCGGATCCAGATGGTATTTCGAACTACATCCATGCCAGCAAGTATGCACGGTACCAGGAAGATCTAGGTAGACGCGAAACTTACGCAGAAACAATCGCGCGCGTCGAAGATATGCATGTGCGGAAGTTCCCGGCATTTGCGGAGGATACCAAGGCAGCATTTGACTTCGTCCGAGAGAAACGATTGCTTCCCAGCATGCGCAGCCTCCAGTTCGGAGGCACGGCCATGGAAGCGAACAATTGCCGGGGATTCAATTGTAGTGCCACCCTCATCGATCGCCCGCGTGCATTTTCAGAAGCACTCTATCTGCTGCTGTGTGGTTGCGGCGTGGGTTATTCCGTGCAGTTCCGGCATGTCGAGAAGCTCCCTGCCATCGCTCGCCAGGGTAACCGCGTAGAACACCACGTCGTACAGGACACCATCGAGGGCTGGGCGAACGCCGCCTATGCCCTAATCTGCGGTGCCATCAGCGGTGATTACGTCGAATTCGCGTACCACCTAGTGCGGGATCGCGGTGAAGTCTTGAAGACCAGCGGTGGGCGAGCCCCGGGACATGTTCCTCTGCGTCAAGCCCTTGAACGCGCTCGCGGGATTTTGCTGGGTGCGCAGGGACGACAGTTACGACCAATCGAAGTCCATGAAATTCTTTGCCATTTCGCAGATGCCGTGCGTGCTGGCGGTATTCGCCGCTCGGCAATGATTGCACTATTCTCGCTAGATGACGGCGAGATGCTGAACTGCAAGTCCGATGCAAGCTGGTTCGATAAGAAGCCGTGGCTGGCACGCGCAAACAACAGTGTCGTACTCAAGCGAGATGAGGTTAGCGAGGAGCAGTTCCGACGCATCTTCAAGATGACACGCAACTTTGGTGAACCTGGTTTCGTGTTCACCGAGGACTGGGATCATGCTCGCAATCCGTGCTCGGAAGCCGGGCTAGATCCGGTACTCGTTCTGGAGAACGGAACCCGCCTAACAGGCTGGAGTTTCTGCAACCTTTGCGAAATCAATGCTGCATCACTCACCAGCCTAGAAGATTTCATGGCGGTTGGCAAGGCTGCCGCATTAATCGGGACCCTACAGGCTTCGTATACAGATATGCCTTATCTGGGGCAAGTTACGGAGAGAATTGTTCGTCGAGATGCCCTGCTAGGGATTGGCATGACCGGGATGCAGGATGCCCCTGGTATCGCATTGAACCCGGAATACCAGCGCCTAGTTGCCGAGACAATCGTCTACTGGAACAACTACTACGCTGAGGCTCTTGGGATTAATTCTGCCGCACGTACCACGCTCGTGAAGCCTTCCGGCACTACAACCCTGGAATTGATGTGTAAGGCAACCCCTGCAATCGGTTCGGGCATCCACGCGCATCATCACGGCAAATTCATTCGGCGCGTGACGGCAGATGAACTGGAGGCTCCGTTTCAGCATTTCCGTAAGAAGAACCCAACCATGTGTGCGCAGCGCCCCGATGGATCCTGGTGCATCGAATACCCTGTACAGGTCGGTGAGGGCGCGACACTGCGAGGAACGCAGACCGCGATCGAGTTCCTGGACCAAGTCCGTTCGACCGAGCTGCACTGGGTATCTCCGGGCACCACACGCGGTAACTTGCGACACAGCGTATCTAACACGGTTACCGTGAAGGATAACGAATGGGATGCTGTAGCGGACTATCTGTGGCAGAACCGCTGGGACATGACCAACGCATCGTTCCTTCCTGATACAGGAGACACGCTATATTCGTTCGCCCCCTTCGAAGCGATTAAGACTCCAGAACAGGAGCGCCGCTGGCGCGAACTAGCAGATGCCTACGAGGTCGTGGACTACACCGAGATGGTAGAATCTGGCGATGCTACCGACCTTGGCGGCGAGGCTGCTTGCGCAGGAGGTGCTTGTGAACGTTAGTCTCGCAGAAGCAGTTATAGAGATCATGATAGAACGGCTTACCAAATTATTGAAGCTGGACTCCTGCCAAATAGGCATTGTACGTGAAGCCATGCGAGACTCTTTCTTCGCTGCTTATGGGGAGTTGCCGTGATCCTATCTATCGACCCGGGTATGAACCATCCCGCTGCCGCACTGTTCGAAGACCGTAAGCTTGTCCGGGCTGCACGGGTACGCCTTCCGATTACGCTAAAGCGGCTTCCTGTCGGGGAACGTTGTCGGCGTATCGCCAAACTCATCGCGGAGACTACGGAGCAGTGGGCCGGTGGCAAGGGTAGAATCAGGCACGCAGTAATTGAGTGGCCGCGTACATACGGTCACGGAAAGTCCAAAGGCGATTCCGCTGACTTGTTTCCACTGGCTGCCATCGGCTGTGCTGTAGGCGCTTTACTGGATGTAGAGATTACATCCTACCTGCCCCAGGAATGGATTGGGCAGGTGCGCAAATTCGAAAAAGGCGACCCCTGGGAATCTCCTAGAGGCCAGATGATCGCCCGCAGATTGTCAGAGAACGAGCGCGAGTGTGTGACAGACAGTCACGACGCGATTGATGCCGTTGGCATCGGCTTGAAGTACCTGGGGCGCCTAGAGCCTGTCCGGGTATTTCCTGGTGCTACGCCGGGCTAGTCGTCCGGGTAATTAGCTCCGCCTGCATATCTTTGTTTGCGAAGCATCTCTCGCAACTCGTTCCGCCGCGCACACACAGCCGGATCAGCCTTGTGCGGAGGTTCACCTCCACTATACTGGTATAGTGTATTGAGCTGGTAAATCCGCATCTCGCAGGCTTTTAGTTCCGTTATAAGTTCGGTTCGCGTCATTGTGCTTACGGACGATAATTCATGTACTCTGCCCGCCTTGGATGAATCGGCCCATCAGGCTTGATCCCTAGCGGGTTTTCTGTGTAGCCCTCATACCACGGGGCTTTCGAGTTGGCACTGATTCGGCAGAACTGCCTCTTAGTGAGCTTAGTCATGGGCAGAGCCTCATGCACAGCCATCTGCGAGCACCAGTACACGATATTGGGCTGCATGTGGATTTCGGAATTACGATCGAAATCTTCGGGTTGGAAATGAGAGCAATCCGTAATCGTTGTTTTGTGTGATGGTAATATCCTTTGTTCCAAAAAGGATTGCCACTTGTTCTAAAACACCATACTCCACATGTTGGCACTGTACACGAATCTTAAACTTGTGTGGTTCGAAGGCCGATGCTGTATACCTCACGCGTTCTACTTCACATCCATATTCAGGAAAACAGACTTTTGCACATGCTTTGGCTCGTTCTAGATTGATCACTACCTGGCCTCCGCAGACGCACCGACGCAGACCTCATCGCACGATACAACCTGCGATGGGACCAGTGTCGTACTTCCGTCAAATCCGACCACCGGCATAAATACGGTATGTACTTCGCAGTTCCGCTTCTCGACGTGACCACCGTTGTCAGTGCACTTAGACCAATCCTTACACCCCGACAATAGGGCTAGAGCTAGTAGTACCCTAGTCATGGCGTCTCCTCGTCGTCTCCATCATCGCCTTCATCGTCGTATGCGACGGCTTCTACAAGAGCTAGATGGAGTTCATCTGCACGCTTGCCGGCTTCCCGGAGATACGCCAGATGAACATGCCCTTCCTCGAGCTGACCTTGTAGGTACCCCAAGTAGTAGCAGAATGCACCCGCAATCATACATGCTACTACAGAAATTACGTCCGTCGTGGTCACTTCGACCATCCACAAAGATTACCGAAGCGAGTCGCTCGTTCCCGAGCCTCGCCCCAACTGATCATCTTTCCCGCGCTACGCGCACGCCAATAGGCATTCTTGGTGGCGCGATCGATGAGCTTATGATACTTTGACTTGGGTCCTCGCGTTCGCATGTTTATCTCCTTGTACAGGAGACAATCTCACATCAGCGGCTGCGCGTCAACATCTTTCTGCACGATTTCTACCGGCTCGGAAGTTCCTCCCAGCTTTTGCTCGGTAACATGATTCGCATCCACGATACCGTACTCGCTTGCCGCGTACCCCCGCAACTTCTTTTTGAGGGTATCTCGATTGCGCTGAAGTCGTGAATAGACGGCTGTTGGAGGAATTGCCATCTCCGCAGCGATCTCCTTGGCGGTCTGTTCCTGCACTGCGTAGCGGATCATGACCTCACGATTGCTGGGGTCCAACTGCCCGACTGCTTCGGATACCTCATCCCCTAAACTAGTGTCGACTATGGGGTATTCTCCCTTTTCGAACACTGCCTGCACGATATCTGCATGATGGTCTGCACGACACTTTGCTCGGAACTTATCCTTGCGGTACTGTGCAAAGTGGGTGTTGGTGACGATTAACATCAACCAACTCTTGACAGCATTTTCGCTTTCAGGTACGAATCTAGACCAGGCCCCCAATGCTCGAACCATGGCATCTTGTACCAGATCCAGCCCTCGCTGCCTATTCCCGGTCAGCCGGCGTGCTAGCCGCAGGGCAGCGTCGTAGTGGGGGAGACAATGTTCTTCGAACGCATATCCATTACTCATTAAACCTCAATATTATTCCCAACATAGGGCAGCGAATGTGCGTATTCCTACAGCTCCATCCGCATCCAGCCCATGCTGGCGCTGATATTTACTAACAGATTCTATCATAACATCATCGAATGTGCCAGGCGAGCCCTCGGCCATTTTTAGTTTTTTCTGCCCTAGGCGTCTTCTGAATTCCGATGCAGACATAGTGTGTTTTCGCGTATTGCATTCTGCGCAAGCAGGATACAGATTAGCCGGCCAGTTCGTGCCACCACGAGCCAGCGGTACAGCGTGATCTAGGTGCTCGAACGGGGTTTCTTTGCAATAAGCACACATACCGCCATAATATTCTATTCTGGCGTTAATCTGTGTGGCTGTAGCATGCCCTCGCGCATTCTTCGATCTCTCCTCATATTCTAGTCGTAATTCCCTCACTCTGCCGGGGTTATTTTTACGCCATTGTCTAACCACCTCTTTTCTACTATCTTTGTCCTTCGCATATCTCCTACGTTCATATTCCTTATGTTTTTCAGGGTTTTTGTTGCGATGTTGTCTGGCCTGTATCCTGAACTTATCCGGATCAGCCTCAAAGCGCTTTTTCCGTTGGTCTCTATACCTATCTGGGTTCTTTGCCCGACGTTTCCGTGCCTGTGACTGCTTAGCTTGTCTGGTTGCAGCATAGCGTGAACGCTCATATTTGCTCGCTGCCTCGCGGTCATTGTCACGCCTAGCTTTATTATACCTGCGATGAGCATCCTTACAGGCTATACAGCGACAGCCTCCGGTATACCCACTATTGGTGCCGCACGCTCTCATAGCCAGCACAGGTGCGAGAATGTACCTATACCTACACTACCGTCTATCTGGGTATTTATCTTGTTCTGGAACTCTTTAACGGCTTCTGCTGTTGCCGTATCAAATAGCCCTGGGGATCCTTCAGCCATGGCTAGTTTACGCTGGATCCAGCTAACAAAAGCCCCACGACAACCAACAGATTGTGTGTTAAAGCGGTTCACATCTACTGTACTGCTAAAACCCTTAAAATTAAGGGCATCACCCTGGTACTGCTGGATAGCCCACCAGCTAAATGGTGGTGGGATCGGCGGCTCCTTGGGTACTACTTTGTCCACCGACTGTCGCGCCTTGAGTCGGTACGCCGACTTTATCCAGGGGATGCAGTCAGATAGTTCAGCAGGAAGCTTGTTCTGCAAGTCCTCCCAGACAACTCGCTTGCTCGTGTAAATCATAGGGGCAGTGCCATACTCTTTACGCAATGCTCCAACAGCAGTCATGAGCCAGTTGATGACATCGGTCAGTTTCATGCCGGTAGTTGCGATTCCATTGCCAGGAAACTCTATATCGAGAGTAGGCGGCAGATCGACGCCAGGAACAATGCCACCAGCATTCTTCATCGCCCGTATGAAGGTGGCTACTTGCGCCTCCGGCGATGCGGCTTTAGGTGTGATGACCGGGAACATGTAAGCTCCCCGGACAATGTTAGCGGCTTTTATTGCCTCCCAATCCCGTTTGCATGTAGCATCCGGATAGGTATGGTAAGACCCTCGCAAAATCGCGAAAGTCAGCCCAGCAGCCTTCGCCTTAGAGAGGTCGGGGCTCTTATTTGAGTCCACAGCCGCGTAGTCTATTCCTATTTGCATTTTACCACGTAGTCCTTTAGCCAGAGATGAGATTCGACAAGTCCATCACCATAAGTAGTATCGGGTCACCTGATTCGGGGCAGGCACACCAATGCGTCCACACGAGACCGTTTGCCTCTGGTGGTGCGAAGGGTATCCAGAACTTGGTAAAATACAGGTCGTAATGATCTTTCTGGCAACGAGCGCAGTTAGCGATCCTTCTAATCAGCATATTTCCATTAGTTGTACTCGCGCTTCTGTGAACATCTGTGCGGCTAGTTTTTGGTCTTCTGCCCAGCGCGGGTTTACTTCGGAAGGACAGATTACGGTCGTGATGCCAGCCTGAATGATAAGTGCTGCACAGGCAGAACACGGGTGTAGTGTGCAGTATAGTGTACAACCGAGTAATGACCCATTAGCATTCAAAATTGCATTGGGTTCGGCATGTACAATGTACTTGTATTTCAAGGCACGATCTTCGTAACGTTCGACACAATCATCCACACCCCGAGGAAAGCCGTTGAAGCCGATCCCACGAATTATCTTGCGATCGTCTACGACCACTGCGCCTACCTTAGTGCTTGGATCTTTGGACCACGATGCCACTAATTCTGCCATCTGCTCGAAGCGTTGATGCCAATTCATTGCTGGACCTCCTGGCGCCCGCTACGTAAGGTAACAAAACGGTTATCTTTTGGAATGAACTCTTGCCATGTGGCTGCCCATGGTCCCCGAAAAGATAATACCCATGTAGTACCCTCGCTGACCACACGATGGAATGTATCTCGCGTGGTCACTACGGGACGTAGGCTAGGGCCGTAGGTCCTGGTTCGACCGTCGAGCATGTGTTCCACAACCTTGCCTCGGAGTACCCATGAAACACAGTCGAAGGCGTGTGAGTGGTACTCATCCCGACTGCCGTCCTCGAACTTTAGTAATACTGCGCTAAACAGTGACTTGATCTCTGCTAGCCAGTACCCGGTGACTGTGGATTTAGGTCCACCGTCTTTGCCTGCCTTAAATAGCTTCATCTCTGCACCTTGTCCATGGTGTACGAGAGTCTCGGCTCCGCACAGCCTGTCCCGTAGATATACCTGAAACCCAGGACTTCGCGGATGCCATAAGATCCAAGCTCGATACCACCGACTTTGCTGACAATATCGAAGGCTTGTGGGCCGGTCTGCACGACAGAGGTGTCCAGGTATCCTTCAAAAAAGTTATTGGCGCACTCGATCATTTCATGGAGCTGGCTAGGGACCACACCGTAGGTGACGATTAGTTCCACTTTCATGAAATACGGTCGGTGCAGTTCATCGTAGTCTTCGATGCGAAAACACGGAGTTATACACATCGCCCTGGGTAGTCGCTCACCGCCAAGTAGCATCTGGAGAAAACTCTGTTCCCCCGATGCTACCATATAGCGGTCTTCTGGCAATATCAGGATATCTGGAGCCCCTGGCGGCTTTGTGGCGTAGTACGCCTGCCTGCCTACGTACCAAGGTGCATCCTTGCGATATTCGTAGCCGTAACTCCCATAGTGGGATAGTGCCTCGCTGATGTGATCGTAGTTCACTTACGGTCTCCTGTCTGGAAGGCTCGTTCGGTGATTTCAGCCATGCAATACAGATCTCCCCATGTCATGCCGGGATAATACTTACGCAGATAGCCCGTAACCGCCCCCACTACATCCGCCAGTTCCATAAGTGCCATTAGGCGGCAGCCCTGGGCCTCAGAGTCCCTAAGTTCAAGTACCTCCTCTAGTATTTTAGAGGACTCCCCAAATGTTCCCTTCGGGATTTCTGTCAAGTGATAACCGCCGCTCATCGAATCTTACCCAAACAGCACTGTGCTGCGGCTTGCTCGACGGCGCGATGCAGTATATCTAAACCCCATTCGGGTACATCTAGTTTCAACGAATATGGGCACCGCTTCCATTCCGATTCGGATTGGTGGGTAGCATCAGCAGTGCTTGGATTCTTGGGGTTCTCGACCCTCCAGACGTATCCCGGATTACGCATCACGGCTTTGGCCTCGTTAACGAAACGCACATCACTAATTACAGCGATCAGTGGCCTTTCTTCGGCGATCTGATCTAGGATTGTCTTCCACCAGATATCTGGACCGAATACCCGTCTCACACCCTCCGTACCAATGTGCTGCATAAACCATCGTGGAGAATATCCGTAGCGTTCATCTACAGCTTCCTTGCTTTCGGTAGCTCCCCAAAGCTGTTCATCAGTAAACCCGAGCCCGTGTTTCAAGATTTCCTTGAGGGGGTTAGCAAAGGCATATTCCTTGGCCCCATAGTGCTCGACTAAGTACTTGGCACACTCTCCCTTACCTGAACCTGCTGGCCCTAGGAGCCCTATAACGATGGTCATTTCTTGGCACCCTTGGTGATTTCACTAAGCATTGCGAGCAATTCTTTGCGACCGTCTTCGGTCTGGAATAGCTTAACGAGATAGCGGATACTATCCGACGTAGGCTTACTTGGTGCAGGCTCTGGCTTCCTAGCATCCAGTAACTCGACCACTTTCTTGGCTACCTTCTCCACATCAGCATCTGTTAGACCGGATAGATGCCAGTATCCGGCATCCAGGTTTACCTTAATTGGCTGGTACGTGTTGGGGAACGGTTTATACGCCGGGACACAGGTGCACGGGAAATTGTGGCACAGGTTACACGGAATCCAGGTCATAGCTCTACTCCTCGGCTCTTTGCCCACGAGGCAATGATTGTTGGGTACATGTCCTTGACCAGATCTACCATAGCTCGTGCGTAGACCTGTACCTCCCACTGAGCATGCGGGTCGGTGCGCAATCCTACCAGATGTAGGAAGTTATGCATATCCATCCGACTATACCATTCTGTATAGGTACTTACCGGCAATACCGTGCGAGCCAGTTCAGGCGCAAGTCCTGCCGCTAGCAATCCTTCATATGCGTCGAAAGCCTGATTACAGGCGTGGCGCATGATCGTGGCACACTCTTCCGGACAATCCACAAGTTCCTGTGACGATCCCTGCTTATTGTTCTCGGCCTTCTTCTGCATGCGATCATTTGCAGGTATGTAGAACTCCCGTGCCGCCTGTACATAGCGGTACGAAATTTCATTAATTGATTGCATCCTGTGGCGCACTAACTGCCTGGCCACGAAGATTGGCAGCTTTACGTAGAACAGTAGCTGGATAAACTCCAGAGGAGTCGTGTGCTTATTCCTGACCAGATAATCTGTCAGTCTCGCATCTTCCTCTGGAGTGCGTTCTTTCTTATTCCTGAAGGAAGTTCGCGCTGTTCGCGCTGGAGTGCGATCGTCTCCCATGTGATCCACAAGAGCAACATACCCGTGGTCCAGACATTGAATTTCCCTGGTCATATCACATCCTCTAACTCCTGAGCCGCCCGGATCAGTCTGGCAGCCAGTACCATTGCCTCTCGGGGAGTCATCGTGTAATCATCCAGCGGATTCCCTGTGACCATATGTACAGTTAGTTCCTTCGGGTCCTTCTTCAAGTCGAACGAGACGTAGGCATCGCTTTCGATACCTAGCACGTAGTCAAGTTCCTCTACAGGCACGCCCATGTTTGGGATTACCGATACAGCGCGGTCATCCCAGAGTTCTCTCATGCTGCCACATTTATGTGCTTGCACTGGCAGTACGGCACCGATGTGCTTTCTGCACCAGTCCTGTATCATAACAGTCTGTATCCCGCGATCTATGTACTCAGGTGCCACACGTGCGGTTAGGATACGCACCTCTTCGCCATTCATCAACCAGCCACGAACACGTTCTACCATGTTTGGGATAGGTTCCCCGATGGTACGTACACCTTCCCCTGGCGTGTGATATGCCAACGTCCGATCGAGATCGACGCCTATATAACCTCTACTCATTCTCACTCCTTGCTGCCTTGATCCCAAGCGGATCTAGTTCTTGAAACCATAACTGTTTACGTTCTGCCAAATGTGGCTGTACTTTACGTGCTGCTCTAGGCCCGTCGTGGTGCCAGCCAACAGGGTGACTCATTCGTTCAAACTTCCAGCCGGCAGCCTTGAGGGAGGTTCCAGGCTCCTCTTTGAGGATGTAGGTTTGTATCCGCAGAAAGCCTAGTGCTTTTCCGGCCCTGGAGGCTGCCCCGTACAAATATGAGCAGGCATTCGGAGTCCCGTCAGTACACATTCTTGTGACTTCAAGCCAGTCGTACTGATGTTGTCCGCCAACAGGTCTGCCTACAATAACAACGCCGACCAGTTTCCCTTCTACATCTGCGCCCAGACTAAATCTGTGCCCCTGAATCTTTTTGGGATGACGATGCAGTTGTTCCACAAAAGCATTCGCCTCCTTCAATTCTACGTGCCTTAATTTCATTGGAGCGATGCCTAGTTGTCGCAACTAGCTGGTGCGTTGGGCGCACGGTCTCTTCCGACGCTATCGCAAGACACTAGACCAGCGCCCCCAGCATGCGAGAGTAGTACCGAGCCGTCTCCAGCGAGACCTCGATATCTGCCATCGCACGATGCTTAGCATTTTCGGCACCGTTACCGGCCGGTCTGTTCTTATAGACCTCGGGCCAGAAACCCTTGGCTAACTCGTTGATAGACGTCACATCGAGGTTCCGATAATGAAGTCGCTTGGTTACACCAGGCATATGTACATCTAGGAACGCCCGATCAAACGATACCGTGGAGCCTGCCAAGACAGGGGGGTCTTTTTTGCTTAGAATAGGGCAATGTGTTTCGATGAAGGTCGTTAGTAGCGTCTCCGCAGACTCTCCGTCCTTGGAGTTTACCGGGAGATTGCTTCGTAGCGACTCCATCCAGAGTCCGTTGCCGTAGTGCATATCCCTAACGACCTGGTGCATGCGGACGTACTCGTGGTGACGAGCGGCATCGGTCACACACTCCATGCGTGCAATTTCTCTTAGCTGATCATCGGTGATGATGCAGGCAACCTCTAGGATTTTCTCGGAGGTTGGCGCCAGGCCGGTAGTTTCTATATCTATAAAGCAACGCATAGTTTCCTTTCCTGGTAACTCAGGATATCCCTGCAAAGTACCAATGTAGCGTCTAGTCCGAAATTACCAAGCATATAGTTAACTCGCATCAATACAAATCTGATGTTATTAGGCTCATAGCCTATAGCACTATCTATGCGATCTATGCTGAGTGCATCCGGATCACGCCGAATAGTAGACAACAGTGTCATTGGGCGACCCGACACAGCGCAAACCCCGTTTTGTTCCTGATATATACTATATAGATCCTGCAAACCTATCGTGAAGGATAGATTCTTGAGGCGGGCTCTTGCTTTAGCATCTCTAAGGTGTATTCTCAGATGCCTTCCTAGAAGGTCATCATCTGCTGGGGTTTTGTTGTTATTTGCCCCATTAGCTCGTTTCTTCCTGTTCACTATTGAGCTTATGTTAATATTATCGGCATTTCTAAGATAGTAGTGTACTCCGTACTCCTTCATACACTCGATGCAGCGAGATGCTCTCCCTGAGCGCCGCCCTGAATGCCTATAAAACTGTATATTTTCCTTAACTTGAAGGCATCCTCCACAGTACAGTCTGCTATAATCATCTATGTGCTGTGCCCTATCTAACACGTTAGCTAATTCCCATCCTTCTCCCACGAGCGGACCTTACGATCTTCGGTTCCCCAGACTCGCCGAGCACCGGTAACCTCGCACTCGTATACGAATTCCCAAGCCGGACCGCCGTCCGGATCGGATAGCATAGCAGCTCGGGTCATGATATAGCGATGTCTAGTCGGTCGCCCGATGGCTTCACAGGGTAGTATTGCAGTGGTTGTTTCTGGCTTTGGTATGGTCATTCTATTATCAATAACTCTTGGGTTCAACTCTTTCGACCAAAAATCTTTATCGGAGTGTTCGGGTGGTAGTGGTACAATCTCTCTACCCTAGCATCTGCCTGCCGGCCACCAGCAACACCCAGTTCGTGTGTAAATTCCATGATCGGCGTACCGGGCATCTCATATTCACTTACAAAAACATCGGTATAGCATGCCCATTGCGCAACGCGTACACGGAACTTCTCGTAATCAAAGTTGCCGGAATACTTAGTAGTCCCCTTGTAGGGAGGATCCAGATATAGTATAGTTCCAATGTCATATGGCTCCACACTCAGGAAATCCATACACGCTAGCGTGCATCGAGCATCCTTCAGTGCAGTAACATCCCTTAGTAACACATTCCGTGTAATTTGTGCAAGGTTATTTGGACGACCACCACTATGGGAACGTCCGTATCCGCCGAACCACTTGCCCCCGAACGAACACCCGAACCCGGCGAATGCCTTCATAGGGTCTTCGTCAGGTAGCTCTTTCGCCGCGCGATACTGTTCTTCCGTAATGTTCGACGGAGGGTCCCACCCATCCCACACGGCACGATAGAGTGCTATCAGTGCCGGATGTGCATCGGATACAAGCCCCGGGCCAGCCTTTGACAGTTCAACCGCGCATGAAAGCCCACCGCAGAACGGATCCCAGAACGTGCGCCCGTTACGTATCGGAGTGATTGCCGAGGCCAGCCACTTGGCTAACCGGCCTTTTGAACCCATGTACTGGATTAGGCACCCACTAACGGTCCGTGCATGACCTTACCTAGATCGAAGAAATTAGCAGCAAATGCATCACGATAGACGTTTACACCCACAATATAGTTGCTATGACTAGGCGATCCGTGGTACCCGTCATGACGTTCGAAATCAATCCGCCTACGTAGAAAACAAATCGAGAAATCAGCAGGATGCTTCTCTTCCCCAGCAAGTACACAGAGCTGTTCGACCGAGAATCCTACCCAGATCATCTGTTCGATAGGTTGTTCCATCGCACGACGCCAGAACTGACGAACAGAACCCCCGGGAGGGTTACAGAATACTCTGCCCTTCCAAGGGAGTACGAGACCGTCTTCACCTCGTTCATCTAGCGAGTAGTACGTGGCTGCCTGCACGACTTCCTGGAACTTCGCCTCGGAGCAAGGGTCCAAGTCTATACCTCCCATCACATGATGAGCACGTTCAACGAGATCTTCTGGGGTGCCCCATCTGGGGGTAGCTTTGCTATGTTGTGTTTTTGTCATATGGTGAAATCCCTTGCGCAGTTATTGCAGTGATATAGTACCTTGCCTGCGAACGTAAACGCTGCCAAACACTGCACATCAGCAGATAGGCAGTGTGTACAGATCGTCACACCTGTATCATCCTTGAATAGCTCATCAAACGCGATATCTACATCTTCATCCAAGTCAATGTCCTCTAGTGGTCTTACTTCCTTAGGCTTTTTGAATTCACAACGCTGATCACATGTGATGAATTTCGCTGTTACATATGTTCCAGGGTGGCCACAGGGCGCGATCCCCTTCTTCGCAGTCACGACGGCCCGCCCTCCGGATCACATTCAGGACAATGCCTAGGAGTTGCGGCCAGCATCTCTTCATAGATATCAGCGAGTTTTTCGACTGCTGCCTCATCATAGCCTGTGACTAGTCGATCCCGTGCCAACTGCAATAGTATCTTTCGATCAGCTAATGCAGCATCTCCCTGTGCATTACGCAGGGGATGTGTGCAGCCAGGTTTCCTCATGACGGTTCCACAGGTGACTTGGGTTCACAGGTGTCACAGATTCCACAGTCTTCACACTCCTTGCCCTTCTCTAGTTCTTGATCTACCCTGGCTCTAGCCGCCTCTATAATGCTATAAGCACAATCAACAGCTCCCGGTATGTCTCGGGCACCCTTCATTTCCTTGTTATCGATGAGGAGTTGGGTAGCTAACTGTGCGGTTAGTTTTACTTCCGCCCAATACCCGCTCCATTCTTGGGTAGGAAGTACTTTGATCTCCTCGTCGTCTGTAGTAGCATCTTCAACTTCTTCAACATCAATCATGCTTTTGGCTCCCATGGGATTAAGCGCCCATTCGCATCTCGGACACATTCTGCATTTTTCAACCATCTACGCATTAGCGTAGGTTCCGCTCCGCAAGCCGCCGCTAAATCCGGGCAGTAGTAGCGCAATTCGTCACGCATGACTTCACTGATTCGTGAAGCGGCCTCGTGTGCAATACTTTCCGGATGTTCTGCGATAAGCTCATCGTGCTGAAAGACTATAACTCGTGAGCCGTACAGGGGTGATTGCCCGCCACCATATTCGGATTTAATGCTGTTCTCATGCAGGAAATCAGGAACACGGTACGTGACATCGTAGCACTCTCGTATAACCTTACATAAAGCTGCCTTAGCAGCATCGGCGAGTAATCCCTGGAAGAATCCATTGGCACCGGAAGTGAATTCAACGCCACCCCGAATGCGTCCGGAATGATGCTGCATGATTTCACCCGGAGCCAGCCTCTCTCCTGCAACAAAGGCATCTTGTAGCCAAGGCCACCGTATGAGAGCTTCGGCGGTAATGACCATGCCATTTTCAACGCAGTCAGAGATGAAGTTGAAATAGGCGCGATTCTCAGGCCACTGCCTCTTCCAGTGTTCACCTAGACGCACGGCACAATTAATGCAATGCTCGCAGGTAGGCGGGATCGGGCGATCTCGCCAAGAGCGCAGTTTCTTGGCGCCACACACATCCGCCCCGTCCATCAGGATGCAGAATCGCAACCCTCGGTATCCTCGTACCGGGTTACCTTCATCGTCTTTAACCCAGTTAGGGCCATTTGGATGCGGGGTATCCGGTCCCTGAATTCTCTGCTGGAGGACGATTTTAACGTCCCCCATCCCTCCCGGTCGGCCGAAGTTAAAGGGCTTTGATGCTTGCCGTGCTGCCTTGAATCGCTTATGTTTTTTGTTCTTGAGGAATGCTTCGTAGCTGATACCTAATACAGTAGCTGCGAGCTGGCTATGAGGATCAATCCCGGCCAGGAGTGATGTAGCTAGTTCGGAATGCCCCACTAACCACAGACAGGATTGCGCGTGGGTAACCAGCTCTCCTGCCTTGAAATCCTCACTACTGAATAGTCTGCCAGGGCGTGCTTCAATACACTCACGAAGGCTGGGGACATACTCCTCGGTAAGTTTATCTACGTACCCACTCTGCCGGGGGAAAAGCTGCACAACACCGTCGTAGGATGTACGCCCGGTTTCCAGTAGCACGTTGGGGCGCAGTGTTAGCGGGATATCCCTGTAAACTCGTGTAAGGCAATCTCCCCGATGCGGAATATCTTCGGTTCCGGCACCGCCGCACTCCGTGCATGCCCGCGCACTGCGGAGATAGGGCAAATACACGTTCAACGTCTTGGCACCTGTCAGGTAGTCGCCATATGCCATCAGGAATTCATCACCGGACTCGTGGAGCGTGTCTCTCCCATAGGAGATGCCCTCTTTCTCCGAGCGTGGAATATCCTCGTCTAGCCTGTACCCGGTACCGTCGCAGGTCTTGATCTTTTCACCAGAATCCGCAAACTCGATACAGTTAATTAGTGAACGTGTGCTTCGAACCTTACCGGTTTTGTTACACTCTTCGCAGCCTTTACCTTTGCACGTGGTGCAACGAACTAGCGGAGCATTCGGGCTGGGTACCTTCCCGGTACCACGGCACACCTCGCAGGGCTCCTTAGCTCCATAAGCCAACGCAATGCGCTTCTTCAACTCACTGCGATTCTCAGTACCGTCACTGCGAACCAGTCCTGCCTCCACAAACGGGGTCAGTCCTCGTTTACGGTCGGCTAGCGCATGTCGCTCGATGATATCTGCGGATGCCTGGTTGACTCTAAATCCCCAAGCTGCGCCAATGTGCATCGAGAACGCTGCATAGACCTGGCTAGAGAGATCATGCAGGTTGCGATGTGGGCGACGGGCATGGCAGGGCTCGCTCATGCGCTTGGCGCCGCAGTCTAGGCAGGCACCGTCCCGACTCCAGTTGTGGCGGTACGTGACCTTAGACAACATGCCGCACTGCGCGAGTGCACATTCCGCAGTATTTTTTGCATCGTCCACGGGATACTGGCGAGCAGCCAAGGGCCATTGCTCGATCGGTATGCCGTCCAGCTCGTGATAGCGCATGCGCCATTCATCATTGGCCTTGGCGTCTTTACGCCCGAGGACGAGATCCACACAGGTAGCCAATGAGTAACGACCACGCTTACCTGTCTCAGGGTTCGTGAGTGGACCACCGTTCCTAGGGTCCTGCCCCAGGTGCCCTTCGGCTACCGCATGCAGCCCCTCGGCGATCTGTAGGTCAAAGACCTGACCGGCAGATAGTGCTGCAAAAATATCAGGCATCGCATCATAACCAGTTGCGGCTAGTGCCTTTGCCATCACCAAGAGATCGAAGGCGATGTTGGCCCCGATCAGCACTCGCATACGAGAACCGGCTAAGTGCATCGTATCCTTAAAGATAGATGCTGCTTGATCTGCGGTTAGCAGGGCTCCCTTGATCTCGCCATCCATATCCAGGATGCCGACGGAGCCACACACCACTCTGGGAGCCAGCAACCCTCGCTGAATCAGCCAGGTTTCCGTATCGAACGCTACGCCCTCACGAGCGATAGTCTCCAGCGTAGCTAGCCTCATGCCAGGTATAACCGGCGAGGGCTGTTAGTTTAGCTACAGATCTTGGTTAGCTCTGTGTTTCATTGCAATAGCTGTGCAATGTGCGATGAATTCTTCCGCTGTTTGGTTACTTTTCATCCAGTTACAACCCCAGCATGCCCATACCACATTATTTATCCTGTATCCGTAGGCAGCATCCACCCGATCTACGGAGGCGGTATCTCTACTGCGTTTCCTGTCATAGTTAGGTGAAGCTAGCTGTCTAGAGCAGTAATGACAACTGCTATTCTGCTGAACCCACAGATCACACATGTATTCGACGGTCAAGTCACACTCTTCGGAGTGCCTTCGGCGAGAACGGTATTTCATCGTCCTAATTACTTCCAGAACCCACGCTTCAAGGGGTCTGGCAGGATCACGCCTATGATGTTGTCTCTTAGATAGCCTACAGCTTCTGCATGAATAGCTTCTGTTATCCTGCGGCTTGCTATTACAGGTAATACACAATCGCTGCGCTTTAGGAAGTAGCTGTAGTTTTAGCTTATCTACCTTGGCTTTAACTTGCTTCTTAGTTAGACCGAGTCGAACAGCAGTCAAATGTGTCCCTATGTGTGGCCAGCACTCCACAAGTGCAGTTACCAGGGTCTCAGTCCACGGCTTTCTATAGTATTTGGCCTTTCCATCTATCATCCTAAAATACCGGAAACCTGTTCTCCGTGAATGTCGCCCCATTAGGCAGGATGATACAAAGGGGCTTGCCGGCCTTCCTGGCGTACCGGATGGTTGCCCAGGTGCCACTGCGCAGTGTCTCGTGATCTTCTTTGGGCGTGGCGATAACCACATCAGAATCCTCGACGATGTCCTGGTTACGGACCAGCGGAGGCTTTACTGTGAGGATATAGTCGTTATCCGTAGTCGGAATGAATGCCCACTTGTCCACCAAAATACAGGGATGCACGACCGCATGATCAAAGTAATGCAGCTTCCTGGCCATATCATCGAATTCGGCATCTGCGCCAATGCACCCACCATGATGGATTACAGTACTGCGCCATGCCACGGTAACCAGTAGCTGGATCAGAGAATTCTTCTGCTCCTCGGTCATCCCCCTCTGGGTACCGGTAAACCCTATGTGAAAGAAGGGTCTAGAGGGTGGAGTTGGCACAGTCATAGGCAGCACATCCGTTTATACACCCACAGTTGCCCTTGTGTCCGCCCACGTGATCAGGAGGCAGTGTGCAGCCACCTTTACCGCATGGAGTACGGTCTACGGACCTGCGTTCGCTAAGATAGGCTTTTAGCTTGGGTATTGACCACTGACTGAAGTCGATCTTCTTCACGGCACTGCATCACGCAACGGATAGTGCAAAGGGCACATATCAAACCAATAGTCATGCACATACCTGAGAGGACAAAGCATGTAACCGCCATCATCTAAGGGAGGCGTGTTGGTGGCTACTCCATCTGTGAAACTGGATGCCGCACAACGCCACACATATGTTCCGAATTTGAGCGGAGGAAGGCAGCAAAAATCAGATGGCACATCGCAATGGCGATACCAGTATATAGTAGCCTCATCGATTATTTCCTCGGTGTGCAGTACATGGCCATTTGGACATAATAGTTTAATCTTCTTCATGGTTCCTTTGCTTCGCTCTGCGCTGCTTTCAGATACTCCAGATGCTTCCGAATCCAGCGCATGAGGTAGAGTCCCTTCTCGACGTGACCAAATGCCCCACCACCCGCATCGTTCACATCGATCGGGAAGTCGAACAGCACGGTTCTACCATCTGGCCCACCGAGCGGATGGTTGTCATCAACCCAGATAATCTGGTACCAGAGCTTGCCGTCCTCGTACTTGACGAAGGTAGCCTGCTCACGTGCCAGGTCTGTCATCTTAGGAAGTCTTAGCATCCAAAACACTCCTCGCAGCAATCGTCATGGCAGTGATCGGGCATATAGTGCGTGTTACCTAGCATGTCAGTCTTTCCCTTTGGATACAGCCTTTTGAACTCGGCTTCCGCCTTATCACAATCAAGATGGCGATTGCACGACCTGGCATGCTGTTGCTGCTTTTTCATCTAACTAGCCTTAATCCTTAAGTCCTAGCAGTCGCTGTTCCTCCGGTGTGAGCTTTGCCAATGCCCTTTCTCGGGAATCCTTCTCCTGCGCTACACTAGTTGCTGTCTTGTAGGGACCATCAACAATGTATGTCTTGCCATCGGATAGTATCACGCATTTATGTGCCACAGGTTCGAGATAATAATTTCCGTGCCTGGCCATTCCGGCCATTCTGGCCGAATTCAGATTTCGGTAAAGTATGCCGTCGTAAAAGCGGGAATACCCATCGGAATGACCAGTCATATACATCGTAATGATCTTATTCACTGGCTGGCCTTCATCTTCAAAACCATCATCAAACTCACCCATTGCGATAACCTAACACGCTTCTGCGTGTCTGTCATCCACGAAATCGGGAAACAGTTCGGCGAATCGCTGGGAATAGGCTGCACAGCTCTGTTCCCAGTTCATGCCTGCAATATCCGCACCTAGCGGCTTCATGTCCAGGTACCGGCCTGCGCGGCTCCACATGTCCGGATCTATCAGCAAGGCATCAATCTCGTCAAGTACAAGCCTAGAGTCAACTTCCTTGACAAGGGCCGCTGTCTCCGGTGTCGAGGTGATCCCGAACCAGGCATGCACACAGCGTTCCCAGCGAGCCTCTGCATGACGGTACCCGCGCATAACCCGCTGGCGCTTAAGGTGCCGAGACACGTCTCCCAGATACGCCTCAGTAGCATCGTGCAGGAGCCCTTCACGTGCTACAGCTCGTACCTGATCTTCGGGCCATCCCCGCTCCCGCGCCAGACGTTCACAGTAAAGCGAGACGATCACACTATGCTCACCGACGTTGTAGTGTTCGCGGGTCTGGTTAACATACCTGCCCTCGCGACAGATACCTACACAGATATCATCATAACAGATGTCTTCGGGTAACGGATCTAGTTGGTAGATCTGCTTTCCAGTGTAGGTTTGAGACCAGCTACCGCGTCTATAGCGACCTTGCTCATCGCGTTCCCAGCGCAAGAGCCAGCCGACTAGTGGGCGCCACCATTCGAGACCTGGACGATTAAGTCTGGGGTTTTCGAAGGATGCGGCGATGTAGCCAACTACCCCAAGGACCGTCGCATATCCAAGCAGCACTATGAGAAACGGGTAGTTCACGTCAACAGGTTAATCACGTCATCGAGTGATGTCACAAGATGGTCAGCAAGTCTAACCATCAACTCTGGTTCCTGTCCGTCGGTCATAAGTACAACCGTCTTCTTCCCAGAACCGATTGCCCATCCAAGTTCAAGTGCGGCTGACCGTCCGCAAGGCTGGACCATTACAAGCACATCGCATGCTAACATAGCAGCCAAATCCTGTTCAAGTCCCTGTACAGCCAGCACATGTGAGTATGCAGCAATCTGCTCTCGTGCTGTCCATTTCTCCCAGTTCGGATCGATTTCACTCCAGGCGAAACCCTTAGATCCTTCACCTCGTGGCTGTTTGAAATCGTAGACTTCATGTCCAACAGCACGTAATGCAGCCACAACAGACTGTTGTTGCTGATTCCTCCAGCTCGATGCTACGTAGATCTTCATCTACTCGCTCGACTCCTCTACGACGAGCCGCTGATGTCCGTGGACATACAGCTCGGCGAGGTCGGCCGGATATACGAGGTCGGTTGTCTTGGGCTGACGTGTCCACTGCCCATCAACGAGGTACTCGGTGAACACGCGAACCTTGTGATTGCTGTTGTCGGCGTTCTCGATGCGAATCTTCTTAGTCATATTCTACTCACCTTCGTACCGCACGATATCTTCACCTGTCTCGTTATCGGTAGCGTAATGTGCTAGCCCTAGCTCGACCAGGATATCGTCTGCATCAAGCTGATCAAAAGAGAAATCGTAATCCCTAGCAAATGCGAAGAATCGTCTGGCTAGTTGGTAACGTGCATCTTCGTCTTCCACGTGGTCATAGATCATCTGGAAGATTTCGGAAAACAACTCGGCTCCTGCACGATCACTCATAGTCACCCCATTCTGTGGGGATGTACCCACAACGTAACATGGCTTCAGCTTCTGCGTCTCTCGCAGGGTCACGCGAACCTAGTCCCGTAGCAGCACCATCGACTTCAAGCCATACCGCAGAGGCTAGTTCCACCGAAGGGAAGAAGCCTTTAACCAGTGAATGCCCCAGAAATTCTGCGATATCTGACAATATCATTTCCGGGTTACAGGCAGCGTGCGCGCAGATGTCGGCTGCTTGCTCTCGAAGCTTGGCGGTAATCTTCATGGGGCTGGCTTCCTAGGAATAAACAATTCCTGGATACGAACCCATACGTTACCCCAGTTCATGCCTTCGTGTCTAGACATTACTCCGATGACTGGAGACATGAAGTCAATGGGACCTGCGATCTTCTGCACAAGTGCATTGTGCCGGCGTCGTGTCTCACTATCCCACCAAGCTTCGAGAGGGGACAGGGCTGACATTACCGACTCTTATCCAGGATATCAGCACCCCAGGCAATCGAACAGAACTTGTGCCGGTCCTTCGGGGACATCGGGGCAGCATCGGGCTGTGCCTTGACGGTAACAACCCTAGCTACACCATCGGTACCTACGCGCTGTTCCTGGACCTTCTTGGAACGGTACCTGTCAGCATGTACAGCGCGGACACGACGGTAAGTTGCCTTCATGCCCGCACTCATGTGCGAGCCGGAACCGTAGTACTGATACTGGCTGGCCACGGTATTTACCGGTTACCCAGCAATCCGGTGATTCCCCCGGCCAGCCCGGTAGGCGCCGTGTTGGTACCGCCTAGACCAGTTACAGGAGCCGGAGCAACCTCGGCCTTGGAGGCAACCGCACCAGCGTCCACACCATCGAGACGTGCGCGCGACTTGGCCAACTCCTCCATGGTCATCTGGACCGCAGACCAACGAGCATTCGTGAATGCGGCACCGTTGGCGCCCGTGCGCGGCGAACCGTCATTCTTGGTGCTGTTCGTGATCTCCACGTCCAGGACCAACCCACGACCGTGCTGCTCGGGGGCAGCGAGTGCTGCACCAAGGGACTTGATGTCTTCCTTGGAACCGATGCAGTTACCACAGGCCGTGATGAACTCCTTGAGGAATCCTTCCTGGTACTGTGCGGCGAACGGCCCCTTGGCACTGATGAACCACGCCCATCCCCGAGTATCCCCAGGGGTACCCGAGTCATCTAGCAGAGCGAACTCTGCTTCCACGAGCGGACCGCCACCCTTCTGGGACTCCTTGACATTGAACCGCTTGAGCGCGACACGATGCCGACCTACACCGAGCTTCGGTGCGAACTGCGAGACTGCCTTGGCGTTTGCGATGCGGCTGAAGATAGTATCATAACTCATATTTATTCTTTCCCTTTACTTCTGGCTGGCAATATGCCGCCTGTTTGATTATTAAAACTCATCACCCGGGTCTAATTGTTCGGCACCTCTCCAGCCACGGAGCAACTTCTGGTTACCCCCCATGATAGCTTCGACGTACTTGCCACGACCGAGTGCCTGCTCCAGGCTATCTCGCAGCTCGGACACATGGGCATAAACATCTGTAAATACTCGATCTTGGCGCTGCCCGCGACGGTCAGTACGGCCTAGTAGCTGTTCCCATATCGATGCACTAGAAGGGACATTCGCGATGAGCTGTTTGTGGAATACGTGCTGTAGACCGTCACGTCCACGACCATGGCTCTTGATGGAAGCAATGATGGATCGATCCCCACGCTCAGCGCGTAGTTTCTCTCCCGCCCGAGCACCCCCGCCGTGTACCGGTAGCCCAGAAAACTCCGCTACCCACTGCGCGAATTCAGTCATCCCGTACCAGATGATACCGGTATTCTCTCGTCCCCATTGTGCTGCATCCTGTGCTAGGTACGGATGGAGCCTGACAGCCTGTGTCTGCGGTTCCACCAGATCGCGAACATCCCGCCATCGTGGCCAGCACTCCGCTTTCCACTCGGGGCGCTCGGGGTCGGGTTCCCGATCTCCCCATGCGCGTTGAGCGGCAAGCTCACACAGCTTGGGGGAGTCTAGGAATTGTTCACTGATGATGAGTTTCTGGCGCAGTTCCCGATTCCAGAACTTACGTGCTGCGTACCACTCTTTGATGAGTGATTCCTTCTCTCCTCGGGGAAAAATCCAGCGATAGAATACCCCGCATGCGACCTCTCGGGCACACTTCGCCTGGGTAAGGGCATCCACCAACTCCTCGTCATCGAACGACCCCGCGAGCGTATCTGGACGCTGGAAGTTACGTACCTTGGCGAGGGCTTCCTTGATGATATCAGGAAGTGGCGGCGCCTGACGTTCGCGGATCTCTAGCTCTACGATGCGGCCATCTTCTGCCCCAGTTACTGCGTTCGCTTTAGCATTTGCGATAATGAAGCCCGGAGTCTCTGCCAATCTCCGATGGAATGCGTGTCGAACATCCTCACCAGGATTGCATAGCTCTAGTAGTGCACCAGGAGGCGATGGTACGTCCCCTGCATCCAAGCAGCCGCCCCACTCTTCGACCGCCTTAGGGTCGAGCGGTAGGGGTGAGTTGAATCTCAGTGCAAATGCAGCGAGATGCCAGAAATCTTTAATCGAAGTACCGGTTAAGGATCCTGTCCACCCGCAGAACATCGTGTTTGGATGATCCATGAAGTGGCGCAGAACTCGTTTAGTTCTGCTAGCTTCAATCGCCTTCAGTGCATCGCACTCGTCTGCGATAATTGCCTGGGGATTAAGTTGAGCGATCCAGTCACTGCTGTTCTCCCCAGAGAGCCTGGAATATGCGAGTACGTGAAGTGTGGGAGCATCCGGTACAATGCGCTTAGCTAGATAGTCTCGCTCCTTGTCTCCTGTGTGTATGAATAGCGATGGTACCTTGAAGTGCTGTGCAATCAGCTTATAGTCCAGTACAAGCTGGTCGATGAGGCTTGGAGGTACGAGCAAAAGGGCATGCTCGCAGTTCGGCAACGCCAGTGCGGCCAGGATCGATACAGCGGTTTTGCCGATGCCGACGCTCGCTTGCGCCAATAGCCCGCCAGCAATGCCAATCTCATACAACATCCATGCCTGTACAGGTAGAAACCTCTTGATGCAGGCACGATTACCCTGCTTAATCTGAGGGTCGATTTCAGCGCATTGGCAGTTGTTATTCGGGCGCGCGAACTTTCGCATCTGGTATTCAATCATCGCCTCGCAAGCGATAGGATCATCCAGATCAAGTGGCTTGCGCCTAGGGATTGCCAGTACTCTGCGTAGGTCTTCCGACATGGATACCGGCACACCCCTACCGGCGAATAATTCCGGGGCGCGCTGTGTCTGCCAGGTCTCCGGGCGGAACAATGGGCTAGCAACCGCATCTCCGAGCTTCACCGGTTTTACTTCCGATTTCACCTCTTCGACTGCTGTCGCCACATCCTTGAGATAGTTTGCAATATCTGATAGCTTAGCCATTTAGACTTTCTTTCCGCTACCCGTACAGAGGCGACGCCCGTGCACGGGACACGGATCTTCTACTTCCTCGCATGCAGGCGCCCCGAAGTCAGACTGTTTCCCACAGACCCCAGCCCTGGGGCGGATATCTACATGCAGTACGAGTAGCCACCACATACTGGTGCCACGTTCAGGGTGCTGACGCTCTCCGGATGGATGTATGGAGACTAATTCGTCACAGTCAGGGCAGCGAGCGAGCGCCACACTTAGCCGTCCAGCAGTTCTGCACGTTCTGCGGCAGCAAGTAGGGATATCGCACGTGCCCGTGCCTCGTCCGAGTTACGATAAACCGACTTCGACGTGCGGATCCGCAAAGGGATATCATCGCCCAAAAGCACTAGCTCCACATCGTGGAGCGACGGCCCACCTAGGTTAATGATCATCCAACGAGCAAGCCTTGCGATGCGTGTACCATCCCACAGTCCATAATCTTCCAACACTTCGCGTGCTAGATCGAGTGCGCTATCGAGTGTATCCTCGCTAATGTCAGACTCTACGCTGTCGGGATGGTCAGACATTACCGGGTACCGCGAATGAAGACACCACCGGCACGGTGCACGATGTCACGCATGACTTCGACAACTACCTGTGCAACTTCACCGGTCGCACCGTCTAGGACATGATGTCCCGGCTTGAAATCCTTAGCAGCTTCACGTACAAATGCTGCGAGAACACCCTTCCAGGCGCCATACCCGAGCGGTCCCTTCGGGTCAGCCGCACGGAAATCGGGGGCGCCGGACTGTTCGGTAAGTAACGTCGTTAGCTTGTTTACGACCGGCCAAAACGATTCGTAGGTACACGAAGGCACACAGTCAACATAGAAATAGAATTTCTCGGTAGCCGGGGATACAGTCACCGGATCTACCGGTGTGGCTGTAGTGGGGGTAGGAATTGGAGCAACCACGACTGCATTGTTAACCACGTTAACCACAGGTGCCTCCTCGGCCTTCGGCTTCCTACCACGCTTCGGCTTATCTACAGCGGCCACAAGACCTGCCAACGGATCCGTTGGGGTAGCAGGGATGGCTTCTGCTGCGACTACAGGTGCAGTGACCGGCTTAACCGGCTCTGGAGCATCTGGGGGCGTTAGTGCAGCTAAGTCGATCACAGGGGCAGCAGGCTTAGGCTGCATCGCAGCAAACTCCGATGCCTCCTTCAAGACTTGTGAAAGATTCGCGACATCATCGATTGTGCAGTCCTTGAGCATACCTGATGCCGCTTCTTCAAGCTTCATGCCTGCATCTGTGTATGCTCTAGCGGCTGCGCCGGTTAGAGTAGGGAACCCGATTCCACACGCACGGATCTTAGTGCAAAGCTCGATCAGTGGCTTGTGCTTGACAGCCGCTTCACGGGCTGCAAGTTCTGCCATCGCGTTCTGTACTTCGGCATTGCCTTTCAGTGCGTCATTCTTGGCGAGCATTGCATCTAGTAGGGGGGTTTCTATTGGCATGGTATTCTCCTGGTACTGTATAACTGGAAGGTGCACTCGCGCCTTTGCTAACATAGAACTCGCGGCAGTGCCTCCAATTAGCTCGGAAAGGGCTGGGGAGTCATTTTTCTTGGCAGCGGTGCAATACTCCATGTGTATGCAGTCACGCCCATAGGAATGGCACGCACGGATGTTAGCCTCTACATCATCGGCACTTTTGCAGGCAGCGGCAGCCTGGACAATTCTGGATACGTCTTCCGCGTGCAGCCATGCCTCATCAACCTGCTGCTTGGTAACAAGGGCGGTGGCTTTCCGACCAGCCCCACGCGCTGGCATATAGCCGTGAGAGATGCGGACAAAGGGGGTCTCGGGTGCAACTGTAAACACATACTTAGCGTATCCAGACATCTGGATGGTCTTAATCAGCTCATTACCGGGTTTGATATAATTCAAACTAGATACAAACTTCCAGTCAATAACTTCGATAGTCCCGGGAGGATCGTGCATATCCTCAAAGTCAGCCGCTCCCTTATTAATGCCTCGATTATGTAGGCAGTCGATCGCTCCTGTTATGGGCACTCCAGCCGCACGTAAGGGGGCTAGATGCAAGCCGCTGGTACCATCCTCCAGTATTGGGACAATATCAAATTCCACCCTGAGATCGGGTCCTGGCTCAGGAATCATGTGCATTCCTGCCAGAATTGGGGAAGATATGTTCTTCACTCCTGTCGTTAGATAGTCAGCAACCTCGCCATGGAGAATGACTCCACGTTCCTGTGCCTTGGAAGAAGGTTCTTTCTTTCCTTCCACGTAGGCATAGTACCAACGGCGTGGACACCCAGTCTCGCTAGATGGATCTGCCATCTGCAATGCAGATGCAGACAGGAAGCGCACCTTTCCGTCCTGGACGGCGCGTCCGTGAACCCATTTTTTACCTTGTGCCACGCCAGTAATAACTGGCGAGACTGCTAAAAATGGAGCCTTGGGCCGGGCTCTTGCTTCGGGAATGTGTGGAAATTGGAGCCTTGGGCCGGGATTTAACCAGCGTCCTCTCGCCTAAAAGCGAGTGCTCAAGTCGACTGAGCTACCAAGGCAGAAATGGAGACCTTGACGGGACTTAAACCCGCAACCATTCGCTTCATTAGAACGAATGCTCTATCATTGAGCTACAAGGTCATGCGCGCCCTCGGAAGGATTCAAACCTCCGACTCCTTTGCTCATTACGCAAAGTACTCTATCGCTGAGTTACGAGGGCATGGTGGAGGTTCCGGGTGCGAATCCAGATGATGTACCAGCGATCCTGGTACCACCTCCCTAAGCTAAGAATTTACCGCACAAGCGGTAGGCTAGAAAGCACCTTTCGAACCGCTTCGCGGTTAGTTGTAGGATAGAGTCCTAGAGCCATTAACTGGCCAGGGTAGCGAGAATCATCGCTAGCCTCGACAACTTCATGGCGTTCAATCCCAGCCTCGTAGAGAGCTGCTGAGAGTGCCTTTAGGTGTGTCTCATCCTTCGCGTGCAGGGCAACAGCAATGGTTCCCGGGCGTGGCCTAGGAGAGGCACTCTCACCGGCAGCGTGCAGGATTTGAGCACACTGGCTACCGGGAGGGATATCTGCACGAACGATGCAGTAGTGGTACGACTGAATTTCAGGACGGGACGAGGGAAGCGGTCTAATACCGTTTAGGTCAATGGCTGATATGCATGTTGCTACTATAGATCGGCCGTTGTCATTTGTCAAGCCTATGCGCCATTCCCAAGCGTAACGCCACTGTTCGAGAGCCATACCTGAAAGTGAGGCAAGTTCTTGCTGGGCATAGTCAGACAATCGCCACCAGGGCTTACTTTCTGTACGTGCAGCAGCCTCGGCAATCACAGCATTTATGCTAGGGGCAGGACCGCACATCCCGCAATCCCCGTTCACACAATCACGGCATGCCACTATGGGTTTACTTTCACAAAGAATCTCCAACACGCTTCACACGGCGTTCGAGGTTTCTTTTTCCCACGATATGCTCTGTGCTTCGCACATGGACATTTTTCTGTTATGATAGGTTTTGGCAGTGGTAACATAGGTGGCAGATCTGCCATCATATCGTGGCAGCCGCATGTGCAGTGCGAATACCCGCAGTTCTCCTGACAGCACCCCCAGCATCTACTCACGGTCTAAACTCCTCGCCTCGGGCGCACTCTCGACATCACTTCCTCACAACCTGTGCTTTGGGCAATCTGTTGCGTTCACGATACCATGTAACAGTAGCCGGTCCGATCATCGCGATACCGTATACCATATACCCCGCCAAAAAGATTGGCCAACAGATAGTAGCGAGCTGTTTAGCAGGAGCATTGTCGATATTATTCCAGGACTCTGGAGTCATAGCCCATACAAATCCAGCCACGCAGATGTATGTGAGCATTACAAGCAGTGGTGATAGTACCATCATTCTTTACTCCAAAGCATTACTGATGCCAGCGGGTTGGCGTAGTTGCAATCCAGTCCGATAGTCGTAGTCGGACCGTACTTCTTCTCGTATCGGCAATGCCAGTGACCGTGCACGTGCAAGGGGGGTTTGTGTCTAGCAATCACGCCTTTGATGTGGTGCATGGACTGTAGTGCATGCTTGCAGAATTCCGGGTCTCCCTTGGGACCATATCCAGGTGGGAAGTACGGGGCATCGTGGGACACGAACACATCAAAAGGCCCCTTAGCATCGAGTGTGCGCTGGTACTGTTCCTCAGTAATAAACTCCTCTGGCCACCACGATCTACCAGGAGTGCGCATCGAGCGATCAATAGAAGGAGCCCCGCCAAGGAATAGAAACTTGGTCCCGTCCTCGTCGGTGTAGGTGGAGCCACGAGGCTGATAGTAAAGCTTATTAGCTAAATATACCGGCTCTGGTTCTCCGCTACCCCACCATGGTGAATTCTCATCATAAGTGGTTACCATTGCATCCAGCCACGGGAAGTAGTCATGGTTCCCATCGATAAACCGCATGGTCACACCATAACGATTCAACAGCGTTGATAGATAGTCACAATGGTTGTTGACATGATTGGCTTTTCGAAGCACGTCCTTGGCTAGGACGTTCGGTCGTGGCCATACGAAGCCCCAGTCTCCCACCTGAATTATTTCGGAGGCGCCATGATCCTTGGCGTACTCCATGCACTTCTCTAGGAAGTCGATATCTCCGTGACAGTCTCCCACAAATAATTTCTTAGTCATTTCTTCCTCCTAATAACCTTACGCATCAGTCGCCTTGTCTCTAATCTATGTTTCCTGCCTCTATTGGCGATAGCTACTTTAGGATTAGGTTTTCGTCTTTTACGTTTTTCTTCCTCGGACTGCTTGCGACCCGGCTTTCCCTTATTGGATCTATTCCTTGCTGCAAGATCTGGACGCTTGGTGCCCAGCATGGGTAAAGTCTTCCCCGGAAGTTCTAGGACAGGGGGTTTTTGTTTGAGATATTTTATCGCAGCTTTCAGCTTATCTACACTATCACCAAATAACCCTATTGCCATGTTACACTTTTGGTGTAGAAGTCCTCTTACAGCACCGGACATGTGATCATGATCCACTACAATATTGTTATCCAGTGGAAGACGACATATCCCACATAAAGATTCCTGGTCTAAGAGAAGCTTATTGTAGTTAAAGACATCCAGACCGTATTTGTATTTTATAATCGCCATGCGTCTTCGCAGAGCGACTTCCGGTATTTCGGCTACACGCTGGACTCTTCTCGCACTGACACATTGTTTACAGCGCGGGCGACGCCGCCTTGCGCCCTTTCTATCAGCATAAATCGGAAAGGACTCTTCGTCCTTATCTTGCTGACAGGCAGTGCAGATCATCCCACCTATGCTAGTCGAATTCGGGCTCCCCGTCAACATCTATTCCAGGGTCGTCTTCACCGTAATCGGGATCCCCATAGACATCGCGCCCCCGTTTAAACCACAACAGAAACGGAGCAAGTGCCCAGAAGAACATAGCCGATATGATCATGCCGATACCTAGAAGTAGTAGCCGTCTCATGGGTTTTCAGTACCAACGATTACACATTCTCTGTCCGTTTGAGGATAGCCGAAACCAACCTGTTTCTGTGCAAAATCAATAGGCCACACGCAATAGCGATGTTCAAGTCCAGTATCTCCTGGACCTAGCCAAAGGGCACCACCTCCAGGCAGGTTACTTCGGACCGGACGAGCTAGCCACACGTCTATCACGGTGTTCAAATTTCCGTTGACATCTGAATCTCGGGTCAGCCAGTACACAGCGACAGTAGGTCTATCACTCATATGTACCTCGCTGAGGATATGTAACCACAGACAGAATAGGGGATGCCATGAGCAGCATCCCCATTACAATTAACGCAGTATTAACGACAAATGCCCCAATGCCGACGGCGGTTCCACCAGCAGCACAGAGGGTCAGATAAGTATTGTACTTCATGCGCGATCCACGATGGCTCCCCAGCCACCATCTAACAATGCATCCAGCGAACGTTCGGTAATTGTATCCTCGACCGGGAAGGGATCCCCTGCAATCCTGGTGAGGTTACATACCAACTGTCCCAGTCGTTGGTCTGGATGTTGGTGCCAAGCTTGCCTGAGCTTTTCAACGATACGATCAATCCTCGCAGGATCTCGAATGTCCGAACGATTACCCGAGAGTATACGCTCAACTTCTTTCATGACGGCATTCCTTTTCGATACGCAATTACGGCTTCTTCAAGCGCCCACATGTTATTGATTCGACTAGGGTCATCGATTAAGGCACACGCAGCCTTCACGACAACTTCAGAGTGCTTCAAACGATCCAGTATGGTAACGTTGGCCTGGGATGCCTCGACCGCTGCCTGTGTCATTCTACGAGTGCGTTCTAGCAGATCATCCAGCTCTTTCTGGCGGTTGTCAACGACATCAACCTCACCTCGCCCGCTACATTGGGTACAGGGCTCTAGATCGCAGCCGAGACTGTCATCCTGTAAGCGTGCTCTAGCAGGATCCACACCCGTCTCATTACATCTACCGCATGGGACCATCATCAAAGACCTCCAAAGTAAAGCGCACTTAGCAGTGCAGCCAACCAGATAATCAGCACAATGACGGTGCCTTCTAAGGGAGTCCATTCCTTGCGCTTAGTTTCCATCTGTATCAGCCTAACCCGAAATGGTACCCGTTGTCACGAAAAATCTACATAGACGGTATCAGCCACGAACGTGTCTGGAGACTGGTGGCGCGCCCAGAGCACGGCAAGCTATCTTGGCAGCGTGCGACACGAACAACAATACCTACCAATCTGCCTTCTGCATCGTATAGACCGCTGCCGCTATTTCCAAATTCCACCATCATCCCATCCATGTAGATGTCGGCTTCCTCCCCTGTCAATCTGGTCCATACCTGTGCCGTAAAGCATCGGTATGTCCAGCGAGGCATGCCTGCTACTTCACACACCGTATCCCCGATTTGGGGGCGCGGCCCGATCACTATAGGGGAGTTATATTCAGACAAATCCGCGTCCACGAGAAGACGAGCAATATCCGCATTTGGAACCAGGACTTCAATCACGGCATTTCTAGGAACGCCATCCCCAGGATCCACAAGGATTTGGCTAGGAAGATTCTTATTGCTACAACTAACAACATGCTCAGCGGTCAGCAGCCTATCCCTTCCGACTATTACACCGGAACCAACATAATTACCATCCGGGCACTTAACGCGGATCTTTACACCTGCATTTTGCTGTAGTACAGGTGAACGTACAGGAGGTGCATAGCTGATGCACGAGATGCATGTAGCCATGACCAGGCTGCCAAAAACAAATGCAAGAAATAGTGTGAACCAGAGCTTCTGCTGATAAGTCATAGGGGAATCCCGGTTGCGCATCCCTAAGTGTAGCGTGCTAGGCAGGCTAGCGCCCGTAAGGTATCCTTGAAACCCAGGGACAGTCAGGAGTTCTAACTAACGTGAGCCGTGCTCCAGCCATACCTAGCCACCCGACCAAGTACGGGGGTATCCTCTTTAGAAGTCGCTTGGAGGCTCGCTACGCGGCGTTATGGGATCTACTCGGATTGCATTGGGAATACGAGAACTTAGAGCTAGATTCGTATGTTCCGGATTTTCTTGTAGACGTTGCCCTATATCCTGGACCAGACAAGCAACCTACAATGCCTACATTGATTGAGGTTAAACCTGTGTGGACCCCGGAGGAGTATGAAACTCCTATTTCAAAAATTGCGCTGTCGGGATGGACGGGGCCGGCTATAGTAGTTGGATCAACTGTACGCAAACGTGAGTTATTCCTGGCAAAACCTGAATATATCATCGGTTATGGACACCCGACAGTTACCCCTAAACATGCATTGCCAGGAACGCGAGAATGGTTCCCGGTGGGGTGGAACGACACAGGTCCAGCAGCCGGACAGTTTTCCTTTGGAGGTACGGCTGATCTGACTAGTCTGTGGCGTGAGGCGGGAAATGAAGTGCAGTGGAGACCCAGGTGATTGTATCTATATTTCGTAACAATAAAGACAATGTACCTGCTAAGACGGAGATGTCTTGGGAGATGCTTGTCGAGACGCTGAGCACTCTTCGTCGAACAACGTGTACGCTAGAGAGCTGTAAGCGTAGTGAATGTCCACTTAAAGCAGAGATTGCGTGGTCGGCGGCCTATTGGCCAGACGGAGTTACTCGTGCGAAGACCACGGTTGAGGGCGTGTCCGTACTTGTTTTGGACATAGATCATTTTACACATGAGGTATGGGAGGCAAGCAACATCCATGCCTACAAGCGTATCGTCCACGCCTCTCACTCTGATCGAGAGTACGACCACTGTGTTCGCGTGGTCGTGTCGATATCACGTACTATTACCAGAGAAGAATTCCCACGTTTCTGGCTAGGAGCAGTAGCTCATCTAAATTTACCTGCGGATGTAGCCACGAAAGACTGTTCACGTCTATACTATGTACCATCACGTCCTGCGGATGCTGATTTCCGCTTTGAGTCACACGATGGTATTGTTCTGGATGTTGATGCCATACTTGCAGAAACTCCTGCGGAAACATCGATCCAATCTATTACCTCTGTCACCGAGTTAGCTAAAGACAAATTACCTGACGCAGAAACCATGTACTCTGCGGCGAAAGTGCTATCGGTAGTATGGCCTAAGAGTGGTCGCCATCTCACACATCTCGCACTAGCAGGTGCGCTTGCTCGCCAGGGATGGCCTGCCGAGGCGATTGCCCAGTTCTGCGGTGCCGTGGCAGAGTTTGCTGAAGCAGGTAACACGCAGATTGAAAAGCGTTTGAACATGGCGCGCACTACAGTTGAAAAGGTACAGGCGGGTGAAGCCGTCAAGGGGTGGCCTAAGCTAGAAATGGGTGTCGGCAAGGATGCCGTCGCAGAGATGCAGAAGATTCTCGGGATCCAGAGCGGGCCACCCGAGAGAGATCCAGATTTTCTAACCGGTCTATTACAATACACACTCCCAGCATCCTCTCGTACCCCGTCTCGCGATGTTGTCAGAACAGCACTTGAATCCGCTAGGGATACTTGTACACGCAGTTCTAGGGCAGACAAGAAGCTAGATGGGCTCTATCTCAAGAGAATCCTAAAGGGGGACTTCCTAGTAGAAAGGGAGGATGAAGATAAAGACGAGGCCCTCATTGCAGCTCTGCGGGCACTGGTAACACATGCACCAGCCGGTACTCCTAGCCTAGTACTGGCAGAATTTCTGGGACAATCCTGCACGTGGGTACCGGCTACTCAACTCATCAGTTACCTTGATGCCACCCGTGCAGCCGCACAAGCACCTAAGGAAAAAACCCTAGAAACCATGCCAGATGAGTTCGTGCTGGATGATCGCAGTGGACAGCCTATTGCGAATAATCAAGGCAACCAGTGGCTAGCTATGCACCAACTAGGGGTTGGCTTGCGCTATGACCAGTTTGCAGATCGGGAGTTGATCGAGCGTGAGGAGCAGGTTCATGTGATTGAAGATCATCACTTGAACATCCTGCGGCTAGAGATTGAACGTAAGTTTGGATTCGAACCCAACAAAGATAAGTTCTACGATGTGGCAAGTGACCGCGCCCGAGCTAATTCCTACCATCCAGTACGCGACTTTCTCAACCAACTGGAATGGGATGGGGTTCCTCGCATCGAGGAGTGGCTGATCCAGGCAGGGGCGAAAGACACGAAGTATGTCCGGGCAGTCTCCCGTCTCGTACTTGTTGCGGCAGTGCGCCGTGTTCGCCAACCGGGATGTAAGTTCGATGAAATGCTTATCCTCGAAGGCGACCAAGGGGGTTGGAAGTCCAGCGCACTGAAAGCACTGGCAATCCGGGATGAGTGGTTCTCCGACGACCTCCCACTAGATGCTGACACCAAAGTCTTCATCGAGAAGACGAGCGGAAAGTGGATCATCGAAGCTGGCGAATTGAAGGGGCTATCCCCCGCAAAGATTGCTGCAATTAAGGGGTGCCTCAGTCGAGCACGGGATGAAGCTCGAATGGCTTATGGTCGTAAGCAACGTATTGCTCTACGTCAGAGTGTGCTCATCGGAACCACCAATGAATTTGATGGTTACCTCTATGATCCATCTGGCAATCGGCGCTTCTGGCCGGTGCGTGTGATTAAGTTTGATATTGAGTGGTTGAAGGAGAATGTTCGACAGATGTGGGCGGAAGCGGCCCACTACGAATCCCTCGGGGAAAGTATCCGTATGGATGAGTCTCTTTGGGAAGAAGCTGCTAAGGAGCAGAGCGAACGTGCTTCTGTGGATCCCTTGGAAGTTCTCCTGGGGCCAGTACTCGGTGAAAATTGCATGAACGGTACCCTAAAGCAAACAGATGCTTGGAAGGTTGCCGGCTATGATGTGGGAGGCTTGCCAGGTAAGACTCCGACTACTGCCGAATCTGGGCGCATCTCGGGTGTCATGGGGCGTCTGGGGTGGGTGAGGACTAGAAGGCGTGTCCATAAAGAGCGTATGTACGTGTTTACACGGGGTACCGAGACTGAACAAGATGTAATGCTGAAGGTAACCGGCTCGAACACGGGCTGGCAGGTGGGCGTGGAAATCACACCCGGTGTGGCGCAGGGGCAACACCCTGGCGACGGCACGGGCAAGCCTGCTAACTAGTTTCGCGTAGTTCTGCACATTTAGCGCGTAGATACGATTTCTGTTGACACGGCACGGCACTTGAAATAGTGTCGGTGCATGAGTAATCCTATCGTGAGGGCACTGTCCCATGTGCGACATGCGCTGATTGCACTTAGAGCTGATGCTCCGGTACTTCCGGCTTTGCTGTGTGCCGAGGAGGAACTGTTGCGTGCGATCTTTACAGAGAAGGAAGTGGAGGAATATCTTGCTTCGAATGCTGCGAGCATTTATGGGAGGAAGTGATGGCGAAGTTCCACGTTGCTATTACCGTAGAGTCCGACGGACTGACCGCAAAGAGCGTCGAGGAGATGTTCACCAAGGAGATCGGACATTACGGCGACTTTGCCTATACAATCAAGATCACCGAGATCTTTCCGCCGTCGGTTCGCATCTGTCAAAACTGCCTAAAGCCCGACGAATTTGACGATCACTGGGACGATCTTGACGGGCCGAATCGGGCCGGCTACACGTGTAGTCGATACCGCCCAAACATGAAGGGCCACAAACGATGAAGTGGAAGACAGACGCTCAGCGCGGGGAATTCACCGCGTTTATCGGTCCCCTACATGCCTGGGTGAGGGAGACTGCAAATGGTTTTGTCTGGGATCTTATCTACATGCAAGATTCCTTTGGTGGGGGCATGTTCTATGAGCATGCCGAGGATGCGAAGAAAGCAGCAGAAAAGGCAGCCTACAACATTGCTAAACGCATCCTAGACGATCTAGTGTTGTCCAAATGAAAGATAGAGGCTAGGTAGTATGAGTATTTTTATCAAGATTGACGATATCACCTACGAGATCGAGGCCGAGACTTTCGACCCACCCAACGATGAAGAGGATGCACTCCTCGAAATCAGTGAGACGGTCAAGGTTGCTGGAGGGGACATCACTGAACTTCCCCTGGACGATTTCTACGACTTCTATGCTGAATACATGGATCTGGATGTGGACGAAGTGGATGCCTGTATCCGCAAGAAACTCTATCGTAGCGAAATGGAACATTACCGCGAAGCAGCCGAATACGACTGGCGGCAGTAGACGATGAGTGTGCTAGTAACTATTCCTGGTCAAAATAATCATTACCACTACCCTGAGAAGTGCCTAGATGGTTATGATATTCTAGGGAAAGCAAAGACTCGCGCCTTGCTGGAAACCCTCATCAGTAATAAGCCGGCTAGGGTGGGAGACAATGTTAGCATCACTGCTAGCACATCCCCTACAGGTCGAAGAGTGGTACATATTGAGCTGGAGGAATCATGACTAAAACCGCGCGCCTGACCAAACCAGAAATCCCCACACTTAATCTGTTACGTCTCTCACGCGGAGGGATGGAGTCGGGAATCCTCCTGCACGGTCCGGGTGCTTCCCACTACTGGGTCAAGTGCGGGCAGATCGAGGTCAACCCCCCTTCTGATCGAGGCGTCACGAATGTCAGTGTGCGCGGACCGTCAGGCTGGACCGACCCCGAACATGACTCAATCAAGATACTCTCGTTCGAGTTGATCGGTGTGACCTATCAGGGCTTCTGGGGGGGTTGCCTGTATGTATCTGGCTACTTCCACCCCGACGCCCGCTCGTTTCGCGTGCCAACTCCTGAGTATCTGGAAGCCCTCAAAGCCAGTACTTCGACCTGCACACAGTGTAAGGGCGCAGACCGTCACACCATGGTGGACGAGGGTTTCTACGTTCCAAAGGAGCACCCGAAGGAGTTCGAAAGGCTTCGAGAGTACCGCGTCGAGATTCAAGCCAGCCTCACTAGGGCTATCTGAACCAATGACATCTGCACAAGATACCTGCACTATCATGGTGCGTTACCCGGAGGGTGAATTTCGTTGCGTGAGACCTGCGGGGCACCGAGGTGCACATGGGCGTACCGTGGAAGTTCAGCGGCTCTGGTATCGCCTTGACTTCGAGACCGGGTTGATTACGACCACGCCCGAAATGCTTCGCTGGATGAATTATCGAGCCACGACTCCAAAAGAGAAGTTGGACGAGGAAGATCATAACGAAAATCAGCGTAAAATCGCGGCGCTGAACCCAAAGCACAAATTCGAACCATGGGTAGCGTCGATTTCCCTTGCATCTAAGAAAGCCCTGTGAAAGGATACAACTCATGACCTACTATCAAGTCCTGGCGCTCGTGGTGGCTGGCCCGATCGGGTTGCAAATGCTCCTGCATCTGGCAATGCTGTTTACAAAGCACGGCCAAAGCTTTAATCTCGCTCAGGGTGCCCTACTGTTAGTGTGCATCACCATTATCTTGCTTGCCTTTCTCGGGGCGAAGTGAGCTACTACATCAAGTACAAGGTAGTGGGGATTCCCCAGGAATTCCTAGCAGGACCCTATTCGTTTATCGACCTGGAATACCACATGCAAGACATCAGAGCATTCGAGAATGTCTATGATGTGTATGTAGATCTAATGACCAAAGTGGAGAATAAGGAGAACTACGGTGGCAATTAAGAGCATGAACAACTTCATCATTCTGCTCGGGCTATTCAGTGCATGTACAATCGATCCGAATTCCAACGAAGTTACCTGGAGCGGAATCCGGCCGGGGCCACGTACCTGCATATGGGGTGAAT
>Ga0153916_10000087_pt1 | contig 51091 bp, 42 predicted proteins | sample Opewatmetagenome_FD_109642 | JGI IMG/M metagenome (GOLD analysis project Ga0153916, IMG submission 109642) | Freshwater wetland microbial communities from Ohio, USA - Open water 3 Core 3 Depth 4 metaG | ecosystem: Environmental > Aquatic > Freshwater > Wetlands | place: USA: Ohio, Lake Erie...
ATCGTACTTACTCACCAACCCATAATTTTCATCTCACCTGCATAAATTTGATTGAAGAGTATCGGAAAACAGGGATCTGCAGGTGGTTTTCCCTGCAGATCCCTGTTTTCCAGCCTCTTTCCCCCCTTCCCAAAATTTGTTTGGGAAGGGGGGAAAAAGGGGGGATGGGTGAGTAATTACATAGCATCGTACTTACTCACCATATCGTATGCAATTATAGAAATATGCCAAATTCGATAAATAAATCCTTTTAATCTGTGATAATAATCCGTTGTCAGCTTCGCTCAGGTCTATGAATGGTCCTTATAGTCTCACCAAATCCTGTAGATGCGCAGGGTAGGAATCTCAGATGCCCCATTTCAAATCTCTCCCCTGCGCATATTCGATTGGTAATCATCAATTGGTGAGTAATTACACAGCATCATGATCCTACCTGTATTTCATGCCCCTTTCGCCAAAATGCTATTTCGTTTGTGGAAGTCTGGAAATGCATTTAAGGCTGATCGAAAAGATTATTTGAATGCATTTGAATATATGAGGGTCAATTCATCTAACCCATGGATCTGTCCAAAGATTCCAATGCGCCTCACCTCGTATCATCATGGTTTCGTTCCTCTTCGTTAATTCCCCAAACGAATCCGTTCACAACCCAATTTGCGGGTTTGGTTCGCCCTGGGGCGCGTTCTTCGCTAATTATACAACCGGTTGTTTCAACCCCCTCTGAGCAGAATAGGCACGCTCATTCTGCCATACGAAGGTGCGACTATGCTTGCCGGTAGCCCTCGTATCTATTTCGGCAGTTGACCCAGGAGCTGCATCACCCAACGGTGGGGTTTATGGAAGAAATTCATAGGTTGGGCATACAACAGGATGCACTGACCGTAGATCACGCTCATCCCGTTCTGCTGGCAGTATTGGATGGCAGCTTTAGACTCTGCCCCCTGCTGCAGCCATATGCGGTTGATGCCGGCCTCATGCGCTTCACGCACAACGATTTCAGCCTGGGCAGGTGGCACCGACACCAGCACGCCCCCCACCTTCTCTGGTAAAGCTTTCAGACTCGGATAACTATGCTGACCTTCGATAACCTCCCCACTGGGATGGACCAGGTAAAGCTGGTATCCTTTGGTCTTAAGCTCTCTAAAGGCACTATTCCCAAACTTGTTTGCCTTACGCGATACCCCCACAATAGCCAGGGAAGGTTGTGAAATGAATTCATCAATCAGAGCTTTGGTAGCCATATGTGAGTCCTTCTCATGCACAAATTATTATCAATTTATTGATCTATTTGGGCTTCACCGAAGCCCATCATCTGTTTTCAAAACTCATCTGGCTTGCAACCACCGGCACCCATCTGCGTCCGCATGTTATCCATCATGCCAGCCATCATGCGCTTCATCATTTTGGGAATGGCATTGGTGACCCATGCCACGACTAATCCTCCTGCGGCTGCCCCTAACAGCGCAGTGATCAAGTAACCAGTACGGTCAGTTCGATCGTTATCCATATATCTACCCTCCCATCTACAATTGTACCCGAAGCTAAAAAAACGAATCGCGGATACTATATATTTCTGCTCCTATAACCTGCTGATCCATTATTTAAAAAGTTTCCCCGGCTCTGGCGATTTGCAAGACCCGTTGGATAAAAGGAGCTTTTTCATCCAGGTATGCAGCTCGATCCTGCGGATATTTCGAAGCAAGCTGCAATTTAAGTTCGGCATATTCGTTAGCTACATCGGGATGCTGGCATAAATAGTCCCGAAAGAGTAAAAGATCTCGCCATTCCAGGCTGTTAATCTCACATATGTGAAGATGGAAGATACGCGGATCACCTTTGACGAAGTAGTGCCGGTGTGGAATACCAAATTCACCCTTATACTCATATCCCTGTGCTTCGATCGGTTGTATACACACTTTGGCTTCTTCAAAGTCAAAGACAGCGATGGCTATATCAATGATCGGTTTTGCCAGCATGCCAGGAATAGCAGTACTACCTACATGTTGGACATCCAGGATGGAGCCACCCAATGCAGTCTGGAGGCTAGCTTTTTCTACCGCAAAAAGGAGCTTCCATTCCTCTGTATACGGAGACAGTTTGACTATACCTTTTTCCAAACCTATCATATGGAGAACTTTTACCTTGAATTTCCACAAATATACATCTGCAATCCGGTACAGTCAACCTGAACACTCGAATCTGACTGCCCGCACACTCCTCCAAATATGCTACAATCTATCCAGAATAAGGAGGAAAAGATGAGTGCGAATTTCGATGTACGTCCATCCCCCATCGCTGGTCAGTGGTACCCAGGCGATCCCAAACGCCTGTCTACCGACGTGGACCGCTACATCCATAACGCTAAATTACCGGAGATAAAAGGCGAAGTAATCGCCATTGTGACGCCGCACGCCGGGCACATGTACTCGGGCCCTGTGGCAGGCTACGCCTTCGCTGCCCTAAAGGGGTATAAACCTGAGCTGGTAGCAGTGGTATCACCGATGCATTACCCCTATAACGAACCGTTGATCACCACTGCACATACAGCATATGAAACCCCACTTGGCATCATCCCCGTGGACGCTGATGCAGTGCAGACACTCGATGAACTGCTTGAAAAAGAATTGGGTTACAGCATGACGCACGTCCGGCATGACCGGGAGCATTCCCTGGAGATCGAGCTGCCCTTCTTACAGCGAGCTTTCGATACAGAATTCAAGCTGCTGCCAGTGATGGTGCGTGACCAAAGCCGAAGGGTTACGCGAGCCCTGGGGGAGTGCCTGGCAAACACCCTACGTGGGCGCAACGCCCTGCTCGTAGCCAGCACGGACCTCTCGCATTTTTACCCTCAGGACATCGCCAATGAGCTAGATGCAGAAATGCTGCGCTGCATCGAATCCTTCGAGCCTGAAGCGGTAATCCAGGCTGAGGAGGAGGGTAGAGGTTTTGCCTGCGGGCGGGGTGCCCTGGCAGCTGTACTGTGGGCAGCCAAAGACCTGGGTGCGGATAAAGTGAGGATCTTGCACCATGCAACTTCAGGTGATGTGACTGGCGATACCTCGCAAGTGGTGGGATATGGCGCAGCAGTGGTGTTGCGGCAAGCGACTGCATCTTGAAATGGTTCTATTGTAATTTTTAAGTGCATGTTTGATCAATTTACAGTTTTAGAATAAATATGTTCGTGTGGCATTTTCTGTTAATCCTGCTTTTGATTGCGCTGAACGCCTTTTTCGTCAGCGTGGAATTCGCGGCTGTGACATCACGACGGGCACGCATTGAGCTACAGGCTGAAGAAGGCAATCCAGCTGCTCAAATCGTTAAGACCTGGATCGAGAACCCTCCTGCGCGTGATCGTTTAATTGCTGCCTCCCAGCTTGGCATTACTATTGTCAGCCTGGCATTGGGAGCGGTGGGTGAGAACACTTTCCAGGAGCTTCTGACACCTACCTTTAACCGGCTTGCCCTGTCACCCAATCTGCAGCAGCTAACATCCCTGTTGGCTGCACTACCCCTGGTACTATCCCTGATCATCATCACCAGTATGCATGTCGTCCTGGGTGAGCAGGTGCCCAAGGTTGCTACCCTGCACCAACCGGAGCGCATTGCAATGCTTGCCGCCCAGCCGATGAAAGTCTTCAGCACTGTTTTCAAATGGTTCATCGATGTGTTGGATTGGGCAACACGCATGGTTTTGCGGATTTTTGGCTTGCAGCTGGTTGGAGGGCACTCTCTGATCTACACTGTGGATGAGCTCAAGCAGATGATCACGGAGTCTGAAGAGGGTGGGGTACTCGAGCAACCTGAGCGTGAGATGCTCGAATCGGTGTTTGACTTTGGTGCGCTGCTTGTGCGGCAGGTAATGATCCCTCGTACTGAGATCATTGCTCTCGAGGCCAATACCAAGCTGGACGAGATCATCAACACGGTGACACAGTATAGCTATACCAAGCTGCCAGTGTACGAGGACGACCTGGACCAAATCATCGGCATACTGCACGTCAAAGATGTGCTGAGGGTGATGAATCAGCCAGACTGCACTAATACCACGGCGCGTGAGATGGCACGCGAGACCCTGTATATCCCTGAGACCGTACCGGTGAATGAGCTGTTACACCAGTTCAGGCACAATCGGCAGCACATCGCGATTGTGCTAGATGAATTCGGCGGAACGGCAGGATTGGTAACACTGGAAGACCTATTGGAAGAGATCGTGGGGGAAGTGAGCGACCAGTTTGATGAGTCAACCCCTGAAATCCAAAACCAGCCGGATGGCACAGTGTTGATTGATGGACTTACTTTGATTGAGGCAGTCAACCAACAACTGGGGCTCAACCTGTCAGACCCACACTACGATACTATCGCGGGCTACTTTCTGGGCAAGCTGGGGCACATCCCTAAAATTGATGATGTGGTTGAATCAGGTGGTGTGCGATTGAAGGTCGAAACCATGGATGGGTTGCGCATCGCCCAATTAAGCCTGGTTCGGTTGAATGATGCGCACCCTGATTAAATGGCCACCTATGTAGAAGTCGCGGTTAACGTCCCGCAAGTTAGCGGGACCTTTCACTACCACCTGCCTCCTGAACTGGAGGGGGTGGTGCAACCGGGTTATCTGGTGGAAATCCCATTTGGCCGACAGCAAGTTCAGGGAGTGGTCTTCCGCTTCGTCGAACAACCGGAGGTGCCTGAAACTAAACCGGTGCTATCCTTGCTTGACCAGCAGGCAGTGCTCACGCCAGTGCAGATCAAACTGGCGGGAGAGCTAGCCGAATCCACCCTAGCACCGCTGGCTTCTTGCATCGATGCGATGATCCCACCTGGGCTCGCCCAGCAAGCAGATACACTCTACCAGAAAAGCACACCCACTATCCCCATATCCCACGCGCTCACCAGCCTGCAAAACCGGATCCTAAAACTGCTCAGTGAGCGTGGACCTCTGCGCGGTCGCCAGCTGGATAATGCCTTCCGGCATGCAGATTGGCGCGCATCTGCACGTTCGCTGATCAACCAGGGGCTGCTACGCACACAAACCGTACTGCCACCACCCACCGTCCAGCCGAAAACCGTACGCACTGCCCGTCTTGCAAGCACACCTTCACAAGCAGAAGAAGGAATGACCAGCCTGGCCCGGGCTGGAACACTTGCCTTAGGGCGCAGGCAAGCCATGCTGCGCCTGCTGCTGCGCGAGTCAGAGGAAGTCGACGTCGCCTGGTTGTATGCGGAGAGTGGAGGCAACCTGGCGGACCTCGAAGCACTGGCAAAGCGAGGCCTGGTGCAATTAGGAGAATCAGAGGTCTGGCGAGATCCGCTGGAACGGTTGGAATTCGTTGCCAGTGAGCCCCCAGTGCTAACTTCCGATCAGATGGCGGTGTGGACTGAAATCCAACTAGGAATCCTTGAGGCGGTCGATGGGAAACGCGTCCAACCTTACTTGCTGCACGGGGTCACAGGCTCCGGTAAAACTGAAATTTATCTAAGGGCGGTCGAGGAAACACTGAAGCAAGGGCGCCAGGCGATCGTACTGGTGCCGGAGATTGCCCTGACCCCGCAAACCATCCGGCGATTTGTCAGTCGATTCCCAGGGGTGGTGGGGAGCATGCATTCACGACTCTCACAGGGTGAACGATTTGACACCTGGCGCAGGGCACGGCTGGGAGAGATTACGGTCATTGTGGGACCGCGTAGCGCCTTGTTCACCCCCTTTGCCAAGCTAGGACTTATCGTGGTCGATGAATTCCACGATGATACGTATTATCAATCGGAAGCCCAGCCACATTACCACGCGCGGGATGTGGCGGTGGAATATGCACAGATGGCCGGGGCAGTGTGCGTGCTGGGCTCCGCCACACCGGATATCGTCAGCCGCTACCATGCCGCTCAAAGGGAATGGCACTACATGAGCCTGCCGCAGCGCATCCTGGCACACCGCAAAGCGGTGGAGAGCCAGGTGCAAAAGCTGGGGATCAGCTCGCAATACCGCCCGATCGGTGAGCAGACAGAATTCATCGATCTGCCCCCGGTGGAGGTGGTAGATATGCGGACGGAGCTGCAAGCTGGCAACCGATCCATATTCAGCCGGTCGCTGCAGCATTCCCTAACTGAGACGCTGGCGCACGATCAACAAGCCATCCTATTCCTCAACCGGCGTGGCAGCGCCACCTATATTTTCTGCCGCGACTGCGGCTACATCCTCAAATGCCCTCGCTGTGACCTGCCACTGACGTTTCACATCGCAGGGTCGAAAACAGGGATAAATAGCCGGATCACAGAGGATCAGCTCAGCTGCCATTACTGCGGCTATAAACGCCAGCTGCCCATCACCTGTCCGCAGTGTAAAAGTGAGCGCATTCGCCAGTACGGCACTGGCACAGAGAAGGTGGAAGCAGAAGTGCAATCGCTCTTCCCAGGGGTGCGAACCTTGCGTTGGGACTGGGAGACTACACGCCAAAAAGGCGCACACGACGTCATCCTCAACCACTTCGTTAACCACGATGCAGACGTGTTGATTGGTACACAAATGATTGCTAAGGGTCTAGACCTGCCGTTAGTGACGCTGGTGGGAGTGGTGCTGGCAGATGTGGGTCTCAGCCTGCCAGACCTGCGCTCGGCAGAACGGACTTTCCAGGTACTCACACAGGTTGCAGGCCGTGCCGGTCGCAGCCCGCTCGGGGGGCAGGTGATCCTGCAGACTTTCCTGCCCGAACATTACGTCATCCAGGCTGCCTCGCGGCATGATTACCAGGCATTTTACCAGCAAGAGTTGGAATATCGACGGGAATTACACTACCCACCTTTCTCGCGACTGGTGCGGTTGGAATACCGGCATCGCGACCCAAAACATGCAGAAGACTCCGCCAATGCGATGGCAGGCCAAATCCAAGCCTGGCTGCGCGAGGAGGACCGAGGTGAAACCGAACTGGTCGGTCCGGTGCCATGTTTCTTCTCCCGAATTAGTGGATTGTACCGCTGGCAACTCGTCCTACGTGGGCCAGAGCCTGCATCCTTGCTGCGTGGGCGACCTTTGGGTGACTGGCGGGTTGAGGTAAATCCGCCTTCTTTGCTATAATATCTTTACGCTAGTAAAGTACTCTGGTGAAGTTCCAGCGTAAAGTACTTGGTTAATCCGTATATCTTTTGAATTAGCACATCATTATCATCAAAACGATCATCCTTTCAGGAGGCCAGCATGGATAGCTTAAAACGCGGATGGGCATTTCTCAAACAATCTTGGCAGATGGCGATTGCAGATAAAGACCTGATCAAGCCATCTATTTATGCTCTGTTTGCCGGGTTTATCGTCACTCTCATTTTGGTCATCCCGATTGGGGTCATATCCTTCCTGCTGCAAAACTTCAATTGGGGGCAATATATCATCTATATCCTGGGAGCAATCCTGATCTTCGTTCAATACATGGTGGGTTATATTTTCTCAGCCATGACGGTGTATCTCATTTATGGCTATCTGGCGGAAGGGGATGGCAGAATGGATAAAGCCTGGGCGATTGTTAAACGAGACGGTTGGGATATTGCCAGCCTGGCGGCAGCATCCACGGCAGTCAACCTGCTTAAGAGCGCTGTGAGAGGCAAAGGGAGAAGCGGGGTTCGCAACTTCCTATCAGGTTTGATCGAAACGGTATGGACCGAAGCGGCTTTCCTGATCCTGCCAGCCATGGTGATTGAAGATATCAATCTAAAAGACGGAATCAAGCGCGCCACGCAAATCATCAAAGATAACCTGCTATTGGTGGGGATCAGTACCGTAGGAGTTAAGACCATCACCGGTCTGATCGGTTTCCTGCTGGGTGCCCTGGGGGTTGGCCTAGGATTTGGAGTGGGATTGGGGATCGTTTCTGCCAGCCAGGGATCTGTCGCAGGGCTGGTCACCGGAGTGACCCTGGGTATCCTGATTGCCACCCCCTTTATCATGGTCGCCACGGTGGTGAGCACTTACACAGCTACGGCTTATCACACCTGCCTGTATCTGTGGGCGCGTGAGGTTGAACGCGCCCGGCAATCAGGACAAACTGGCGAGGTGAGTGCGCCTTCACCCCTAGCCGCTGTTCTACAGTGAGGAGTATTTCGGGCTGTGAGGTTATATAAATTCGGAGGTGCGGATGCCTGAGATACGCCATGAAACCCTGACCTGGAATGATGTCGACAAGCTGATCGACCACCTGCTGCCCCAATTTCAGGGTGATTTTGAGACGATGGTCATCATCACGCGCGGTGGGATCATCCCCGGCGGGATGTTGGCTGAAGCAACCGGCATCCCCACCATCCTCACGGCCGCGGTGGACTTCCCTGCGGAGGTTGAACGCCAAAAAACCGGCCTGTTTGCATGGCCGCGATTTATCGAATTCCCAAATGATGAACTGCTGCGTGGCAAGCGCTGCCTGGTGGTGGATGATGTGTGGGGTTCGGGGCGAACCATCACTGCAGTGAAGAACCGCATCGCAGCGGCAGGCGGAATTCCATTCACATGCGTGCTGCACTTCAACCCCCACCGGACCTTATTTGGCAACCTATGCCCCGATTACTATGCCGCTATCACAGATGCGCATATTGTCTACCCGTGGGAAATCAGCCGTGGTGGGGATAAGGTGCGATTAGGGTAACCATTAATACCAGGATTATCATTGTTAGCTCGCAAATTTAATATAGTATGGGTACGATATCTCGTGTCCATACAGCAACTGTATCATCATAAATAGGATGATAATCTTCCACTTGATTTACAAATTATCTCTGGTTGATCGTGTCTCTATTGTGTAATATCTGACTCGCTCTCCCGCTTCTCAGCCGGGTTTAGGAGGATGACCAGCCCCAAGGCGCCCATATCCGAGAACAACATGGGGGCCAGGAAAGGCGCACCGCGTAAAAACCGTTCTACCACTATGGCATTTTCCAGTGCCAGGTTGCGCAGGATGTGCAAACCCACCCCCAAAATACCGACCAGCACCAATAAAAGCATTGCTACGACGTAGGTCAACAGGTCACTCCGGCGGGGTGAGTTTATGGTTCCGAGCGCCAAAGCCACCACTGTACCGAATACACCGATCCCAGTGGGTAACCACAGCCAAGGGTTCTCAAAATTGGTGCGGGCATGGTCCAACACGCTGCTGATCACGGTTGCTAATGTGCCCAGTCCGACCATGAAAAAGAAGGCATTGGTTTTACTGTAAGGTAGTGAGAGCTTTCTCCCACCCAGCAGGGTAAGCTTACCACTATCCGGAGGCAGCTCCATCCAAATAGCACTGATGCCCATGAGACCCACCAGGGCAAAAGTGAGAGGCCCAAGAATGGGGGGAGCCCAGACGACCAATGGAACAGACACCCTTTCACCCAGGGGGGCTAGCGGCAGGACCGCCCGCATAATGTGGAAGGACATGCCTAACAAACCAACGACAATGCTGGCAAGATAGATCAGTGAGGCAATCACAGCGGCAATCAGGCGCTTCCGGATGGCGAGCAGCCCTGCCAGGACCAATAAAATCCCAGCTACAGGCCCAAAGATGATCGGAATCCATTCCTTCGGCATTATGGTACCACTCGTGGAATGTGCCAGGTAGGTCTCGACGCCCAATAAGAGCTCATTCAAAGCCAGCATCAAGAGCATAACCTGGTCACGCGTGACAGGGATGCGGGCTCGCTTAATGATGGGGAAAACCGTCGCCAGGTGGTACATAATCAGGGCGTGGCTCCCGCCGCCTGCAACTTCGCATCGACCATCTCACGCAAATCAGCCATGGTTTCCATGAGCGGGTAAGCCCCGTGCCATTGGGAATAATCAGGCCCTTGCATCCATACGCCGAACTTGGTTGTGCGACCCCAATAATGCCACAGGTTGAAATAGGTAAAGTCGATGGGTTCGTCGAAATTATTGGTATTGATCAATCCCTGGTTCTGAAGGGGAGCGACCAGGTCGTTGCTCTCTTGAACCCAATTGGTGACTTGTTGGGTGGCAGCATCGGCTGCAGTATACATATCTTTGATGAAATTCTCATTATGACATTCAAAACAGACCGTCTGCATGCGGGAGCGGTTATCCTGCCAGCTCGGGCGTTGCTGGCTGAGTGAGGCGAAGAGGAACCATGACAGGCGATCGCCTACATCATGGGTGGTGCCAGTGGCACCAAAGCCGCTCATGTGGCATAGGGCACAGGTGGGGGCTGGGAAATCGGTGACCGACAGATTACCAGCTGCGGCATCCCAATTCCAGGTCGAACCCATGGTCGCATACAGGATGCCGTGGGCGGATTCCTGGTAGATCTCCCACTGTGGGTGGTCGGGACCAATATGGCAGTTATTGCAGGTCTCAGGCTTGCGAGCCTGCTCCAGACTGAATTCGTGGCGGATGTGGCATTTCTGGCAGCGCCCCACTGACCCATCAGCGGCCGGTACCCCAATGCTGTGGCAGTTATCACATGCGAATGGTGTTATTTTAGATCCCTCGAGTGCGGCGATAGCGTTGCGGGCTTTATCAGGGGCAAACGAACCCTCCGGGATAGCTTGGTACATAACCATGAGAGCAGGGGATAGATCCTTTGACCCGGCGACGGCTACATAGGCTGGCAGGCTATGACGGCTCTGATAGTATTGTGCCACCTCTGCCTGATGGCACTTCTGGCACATGGCGGTGGTGGGGGCTGCCAGCACGTAAGCACCTTCGTGCTCGACTGCAGCGGGGTAATTTGAGGCGACCTCATGGCAATCACGACAAGTCACATCGGCAGCTGCCATGGTGCTGTGACTGAGCTGATTGATAATCCCGGGAGTGGCATTGCGGTGGCAGGTGACACATTCATCGGAGCTATTCGCCAGGACATCCACTTCCCCCAAATTCACCTGTGCTCCTGCGTGACCGATCACAAGAATAATGAGAGCTACCCCTAACACAACAATCACAGCAATCAGACCGATAATCAAAATCCGCAAAGAACTCAACGGTTTGGATGGTTGATTCATCTGTGCCCTCCATAGTTGTTAATTATGTAATTACGAGGCGATGGTGTTCAGTTCAGATCAACGCGATCATCCCCACGGATGCCCGCATCCTTTTGGATGTTTACTGGCGTGCCCCTACGAATCTTCTATTTGCCACAAATACCATCCCTCGCATCAACAACCAAATTTTGGTGTTCTCCCCAAAATCAAATTCGTCACTTACTTATCTTATCATGTACATATAGCAGATGCAATTGGGAAATATTAATACCCAATGAAAATTATGGTTAAACTATTATTCTTGATAGATGATCCTTCAATGATCAATGGTACCGGCGTCCCTTCCAGATCACCCCACGCCCAGAAACGACATTGAAGGCTGAGGCTAACATCATCATAGTAAAGATAAGCGCTCCAAGGGGGAAGGTGAAAGCATAACCACCCGGGATACCAAATGCCCAGCATGCCTGGAGGCGCTTCCACAGCAGGTAGCCCCACAGTACGATAGCCTCGCCCGCCACAACCGCGGCAATCAGCCCACCTCCGATGGTGAGCCAAATTAACCCACCCAGTAACCAGAATGGCAACACAAAGGAGACCATCAGCCCGAGTATGGCACCAAATAACAATAGCCACAGCCGGTCAAGCAGACCCAGGTAGATATTCTTCGTCCAGCCCTCCCACATCTCAGGCAGGGAGGTGTACATGCGTGTGCTCGCGACTTTGCGCCCATCCGCCAGGACTAGCCGATAACCCGCCCTTTTAACAAGGATAGCGATGGCTTTATCTTCGTCAACACGATCTTTCACTGAAGCATGCCCGCCAATCTGATTATAAACATTGCGTTTGACCAGGATGAATTGACCATTTGAGATGGCATCCGGTATGGTGGGATCATTTACACGCTCTGCCGGAAACCCATAAGATAATCCCAGGAAGACCAGGGGTAGGATTGCCCTTTCCCAAAAGCTGCCCAGCACCTGGTCGGTCAGGATGGAGAACATATCGGCATGATATTTATTTGCCAGGTGATAAGTGGACCAAAGCAATTCTGGACTGGCAAAGGTATCCGCATCCATAAAACACAGCCACTCCCCGCGGGCAGCGGTCGCTCCCTGGACCAGAGCATGAGGTTTACCTGCCCAGCCGGATGGCAGCTCAGAACCGTGGACGATTTGCAGGTGAGATTCTCTTTTAGCCAGCTCTGACAGGATAAGAGGGGTTTCATCGGTCGAGCGGTCGTCCACGACAATGATCTCATACTGCGGATAGGTCTGCATAATAAGTGCTTGCAGGCAACGGTGGATATTACGACCCTCGTTGCGAGCTGGAATGATCACTGATATCAGGGGTGGATGTTCTGGGATGGGATTCTTGAGCCAGTCAGCGTGGGGGTCAACCACAATCTCCAGGCCTCCCCGGGAATGTACGAGCCAGGTGACAAACAAGCCCAGCCCCATAGCCAGGGTGGATAAAATCACGACGAATGGCAAGTTTATACCACCCTTAGTGTGCTGCCCCGCTCAGTTTTTTCCACTTCGATCCGATTGGGGAATGCTTCCTTTAGCTCGTCGAGGTGGCTTATAACCAGCACCTTAGCGAAATCCTGCTTGACCTGATTGATGGCTTCAATCAGGTGCTGCCTGCCCAGTGCATCCTGACTGCCAAAACCTTCATCTACGACCAGGGTCTGCAAACGTGCCCCGGCGCGTTTAGCGAGCAGCTCTGAAAGTGCCAGCCGGATGGCGAAATTCACCCGAAAGGCTTCTCCACCTGAATATAGCTCGTAATCACGGGTGCCTGCCCCATCAGATATGAGAATATCCAGAGTTTCCTTCAGGTCATCGCGTTTCTTATCTTTGAAGGCAGCCTGGGTGACAAAGCGAACCGACATGTTGCCCTCACTCAAACGTTCGAGCAGGTCATTCGCATGGGTTTCTATCTCTGGCAGGGCTTGTTCAATCAGCAACGCGGGCACACCATCCTTCCCAAAGGCACGGTCGAGCAGCTTATACTGCCCAACTAACCTGGCAAGTTCCTCACGCCGGGCAGTGATATCATTGAGACGCACTTTAAGGTCCTTTAAAACCATTACCTTTTGCTGGGCAGCTCCGACTTCCATCCTTTGACTGTTTTCCTGTTCCAGCAGGTCGTGTAAATTGCGCTCTGTGGCTTCCAAATCAGGTGCATCTACCTGGGCGGCAGCGAGACGGGCAGCAGCTTCGTCATAATCATGTTGCTGGCGTGTGACTTCGGTAATTAAAGTCGTAAGCTGCACCTGTGCTTCTTCAATCTCGCGCTGGAGGGGCTGAAGCGCTGCCCGGGCACTTTCCAAGGCGCGAAACTCGCCTTCGGCTGTACGGGAGGCAGCTTCCTGACGGCGGCAGGCGTCATGAGCAGCGGCATCATAACCAATAGCTTTCAATTCAACATCAATTTGTGCCAGCAACTGGCGAGCTGCAGGGGAGAATGATTCGGAAGTCAATATTTCCTGAAGTTCAGCCATGCGCGGGACATGAATTTGCTGCCATTCACCAGCCTTCTTCTGAATGGCTTCGATCTGACCGGTTAGACGGCTGATAGTCTGAGTTCGTGTCAGCCGCTCGTTTTCAGCTTTGGATAGTGAGGCAATCTCAGATTCAAGCTCATGTACTTTCTGGTCTGCCTCCTTTAAATAAGCCTGGTTTAACCGATAGCGGTCACCCAGTTCTGTTCCTTGATTTTTGATCTCATCGATCAACTCCAAACGGTCATGAGTTTCCAGCGGGCGACCACACAAAGGACAAGCTGCTCCTTCGGTTTGCGAAAGCTGGTCAATGCGGGCTTTAAGTTCTTCCATCTCAGCTTTCAACCGCGGGTTCTCAGCTTTTGCGTCCGCCTGCCTTAAGCGTGCACCTTGCAGCTTATCATCCAATTCTGTGCGCGTCTTCAAAGCGGCTTCTGCTTGGTCAAGGGCATTCTGAGCGGTTTTGATCTGGACTTCGAGCTCAATCTTGGTGGCAGCCTGAGATTGGACGAGCTTTTCTTCTACGCGAAGGAACTCGAGCTCCTGATTAAGTCGGGCACGCTCGGACTCGATTTCCATGCGCGGAGCCTGACGCCTGGCTTCGTGCTCCCTGAAGCGTGTGGCAACCTCATCCCAGCGCTCCAGCTCCGCCCGCTGGGCTTGCCAATTAGTGTAGGCGGTTTCTATATCTTTTGCTTTTGCCACCCGCTGTGCATAAGCTTCACGCTCTTGAACCCGGGTGGCAATGCGGTTCTCAAGCTCAGTCTGACGGAGCTGAGCAGACTGAAGCTGGCGTGCCAGCATATCCACGAGGGTGCGCTGCTCAGCCAGGGTGGCTTCCACCTTGCGAGCCTGTTCCAGGAGCTGTTCCTGTGCTTTGCGCACCTTTGCCAGGCGTTTAAGCTCAGATTGCAGGGCTGCCAGGCGTTCTGTGCGAGCAGCTTCCTCACCTAATTCGGCATTGATCTCGGCCATGCGCCCATCCAGACCCAAAATCTCAGATTCGGTTGATCTACGCCGGTCAAGCACGCGCTGGCGATAGGTCTCCCAAACCTCCAAGCCCAGGATACTGCCCAAGATGCGTTTACGGTCACTAGCTTTCTGCTGGGTAAACTGGTCAGCTTTACCCTGTAGGAAAAAGGAGGCATTGACGAAAGTTTCGTAATCCAGACGTAAGGTGTGCTCAATATAAGCCTGTGTATCGCGCAGGGTATGCCCGGTGAGGACCTTCCATTTACCATCCTGAGGCTCCAGAATTTGGAATTCAAGTGAAGTGGTCTTGCCTTTCGGTAAGGTGCGCTGAACACGATAGGTATTGCCCTCATAGGCAAAAACAAGGGCTACTTCCGCTACGCTCGATTGAAGGTTGATCACCGATTCATCACGTTTTCGAGCCTGACCAAAGAGTGCCCAGGTGAAGGCATCCAACAGGGATGACTTACCTGCACCATTAGGTCCGGAGATGCAAGCCAAGTTAAACGAGGTGAAGTCCAGCTCGACCGTGTCGTGGTATGAAAGGAAACCTGTAATCGTGAGCTTAATCGGGATCATCTTCCCTCCATTCTATGCGTTTAAGTATAATCGCAGTCTCTATGGTGATATGCGAATCTTTATCTACCCAATACTCCCTTAACGGCTCGAATAGATAATGTGGCTTTCTTGTATACTGAAATTACCAGCTAATATGTGCAAGGTACATGTAAAGGGACGAACCAGTATCATCCAAGCTCACGCCGGTGATAAAAGCCGCCTCCCAAGGAAAATCTCAGGGTATATCCTCAGGCGTTTCTATGATCTCTTGCGCCAGCTTTTGGAGACTGGCCTGCTCAGCTTGAGTGACATGGCTGGAGCGCCAGAAGCGATCCAAAAGCTCAAGCGGGGTGAGACTGCTCACCGTTTCATCCTGCGCAAGGCGGGCACGGGCTTCCACCATAGGGCGCTTGATCAGGTGAAACTCAAACGCCGCGGAGGTATACTCGCGCAAAGCCGCCTCATCGATGAGGGTTTCCCACTCACGAGGGTATTCCAAAACCAGGCGGACAATGGCACCTTCCAGCTTGTTGGCATGCGGTAAGGCTTTCAGTAACTGGCTGGTGACGTCTTCCTGGCTTTTCAGCCGCATGTGGCGATCAATAAATGGGCGAATTTTGGTGAGCTTGCGCCATTCCACTTCGGTATGCGCGTGCTCAACATGCGCAATGACAAAGAATTTGTCATCGGCGGCTTCACCAAAATCCACGCGCTCAATCGAGCCGGGATAGACTACGGGCGGGTGACCCCCCTCATTCAGGTTTTGAGATTTATGAATATGACCGAGGGCGACATAATCCAGGCGGGGGTCGCGCACGAGCGAACCCGGCAACACCAGGTCTCCACCAAGCATGACCGTGCGTTCACCTCCATAGACTGCCCCCTGAACCGAGGCGTGGGCAGTGAGCACGATGGGTAGATTTGGGTCGGCTTCTTCGAGCATTTCGTGAACAATGAAGGTTAACTTCTCTTCGATGGCCTGGTCTACTTTTTCAGGTTCCAAGAAGGTTATTTCCTGGCTGGCAATCAGACCAGACCTGGAGACCCATGGCAGGGCAATGACCTGCAATGGCAGATCCCATAGCTCGGCTGGACCCAGAAACACAGGGCGATCCAGGACAAGCACGTTGGGTACCTCAAGGGTATTAAACGGGTCGAGCGTATGAGCGCGACCCAAAGCCGGCGAAGTATCATGGTTGCCCACCAGCAATAAGGTTGGGATACCTGCCCGGGACAAGCGCATCACTCGCCGACCCCATTCGCGCTGGAAGGTAGGGGCGGGATTGCGATCCTTATAGGCATCGCCGGCGAACAATACCAGATCGACCTTTTCGTGGATGGCGGTATCCACGATAGTATCCAACGATTTCAGGAAATCCAGCACACGCATAGGCAGCCCACTGGCTGGGTCATGGCGGCCATAGTTGGCCATGTCAATATGTGCATCCGCAAAGTGAAGGATGGTCAGCATCCTACTCCCTCCGAAACAAATAGTAACTCAACCAAATCAAGGTGAGACGCCCAGCTGTGACAGCTGGTAGAGCCCGGCAGCAAATCCCGGGTGCAGGCGCACACTTTCACGGAAATCGTCGATAGCACCTTGGGTATCACCCAACCCCAGCTTGCCCATGCCGCGCCAGTACCAAGACTCTTCCAAGACGTCATCACCAATGGTATTGAAAGTGGCATTGGCTAAATCAATCGTATCCTGGTAACGCCCGCTGTAATAGTAGGCAAAATAAGGCCCGGTCTGGTACCACAGCATCCGAAATGGTCTCAGATCATCATCGGGCAATCCGGCGTAGAGCTGGAAGGCGTAATCATAAGCATAGGCAGCATCCACGTACTCCTTGAGATTGACGTGGCTGGTGCCAACGTTGAAAGCGGCAAAATATTGCTCAACTCCGGTCAAAGTGGTAACTTCATCTGTGGCAATCTCGAGGGCACGCCGGCTGGACCAATCCAAGTCGGCATAGCCGCCCAGCAGGGATAACAGCTGTGATTCCCGATCGATGGGGTAGACAACCATAAAGAGGAAGTCAAACGAACGCCACCCGCTGATGAAGTCGGCGTAGGAGAATTCGTGATTCTCACCCTTGTCAATGTAGGTGTCCTGCACCACCAGCACACCTTTGGCCTCATCATACCCCGTGACGAACTGGTAGTGACCCAACCAGCCATAGCGGCCGGTCATATCATAGGTGTTATAACCTTTTTCCGTCACCACAGGGAAACCGGCTGCCACCAGCTTCTTCAGTAAGCTGATATCACCGCCGTAACGAATGAGGTCACCATAACGAATGAGGCCACCATATGTGGTTTGGGTTAAAACGAAATCCTGCAGCTCATAAGGCATGACGTTCTTGTCATCTTTATTGGTCTTGACGTATTCCCCGACGGTGTCACGGTTGCCATCCCAGCCCCAAAAAGTGAGTGCCATGGAGAGGTTGGCGGGACCGCAATAGTTGTAGCGGTTATGCTGGTCTTCATAATGAACGCCGGCCAGTCGAACAGATGAGGGAATTGGTGTCGGGGAGAGAGTAGGTGTGACGGAGGGAAGAGGCGTCTCAGTTGGGCCGGGTTGAGTCGGCGTTGGGATAAGAGGTGTCAGGATAAGAGGTGTTGGAGTAAGGGTAGGCGCCAGGGCGGTCAACGTGGCATTGACGATCGTATTAACCTGGTTTTCAAGGGCAGCCTGCTCCTGAGGCAAAAATATGACTTGCTCAGGCGGATTGATGGCATATTGGATGCGAATTCGCAGATTATCGATGCGCCACGCCAGCCGGCTGTGGACAAAAGGAACATTGTACACGAGCACAGCCAGGATAAGAAGTATAGGGATACCGAGGTAATACCTTCGTGAAAACCGGAAGCGCATGGCGGGATTATAACACCGCAGGAGGATGGACCAAGTGTAGGGTCATAAGGCATTTATACCCACCATAGAGGAATAATCGAGTCTAATCACTCAAAGGTGTACCGAATTGGAAGAGGGAGATTGCTTCGCTTGCAAAGCAGCGGGAGCATAAAGACGCTGCAGGAGCGCTCTTCATCGCTCGTAAAATACGCTCGCAATACTGCGGACACAGTTCGTCCTCGATGACAGATCATAGGGTGTGCTTGCGAGGGCGCAGGATTTTTCCAGGATCGATGCAATCTCTTACAAAAACGAATAAATATGACTCGCAAGCAACCTCAATAGTCCGTCATTACTCATACAAAGAGCTTGTTGTAAGGTACAATAGATTTGAGGAAATCATGGTCAAGAAAATCGTACTCCTGGTATGGCTCAGCCTGATCAGCTTCAGCATAGTGCTTGGACAGCCCGCGCATGCTCAAACCAGCGCGCCCCAAATCGTCGTGCTCACCGCAGATGGACCAGTGACCCCAGCCATGGCTCAATACCTGGCGCGCGGGATCAAGATCGCAGAACGCCAGGGGGCGGAAGCGTTGATCTTCCAGCTCAACACGCCTGGCGGTAGCGTTGACACAATGAATCTAATGGAGCAGATGATCCTTGCTTCCACTGCCCCGATCATCGTCTACGTCTCGCCAACCGGAGCGATGGCAGCCAGTGCGGGAACCATCATCACCCTGGCAGGTCATGCTTCTGCTATGGCACCCAATACAATTATCGGGGCTGCCAGTCCGGTCGGCAGCCAGGGTGAAAACCTGGCAACTACCGAAGAGCTCAAAGTCAAAAATGCTCTAGCTGCAACAGCCAAAACGCTGACGGAACGACGCGGACAAACAGCGATGGCCCTAGCCGTAGACACCATTATGAATGCGGCGGCGGCTTCGTCCAGTGAAGCCCTGCAAGCTGGCCTGATCGATTTCATCTCCACCGACCTGAATGAACTACGCAGCCAACTGGATGGTTTTTCCGTAACCGTAGCCGGGCAACCGGTGGTACTTCATACCGCCAATGCCAGCTTTGAGACGATCAACATCTCATTCATCGAGGAGCTGCTGCTGATTGTCACCGACCCCAACATCGTCTTCCTGCTGATCACGATTGGTGTACAAGCTATCATCATAGAAATTTCCAGCCCAGGCGGGTGGGTGGCTGGCTTCATCGGCGTGATGTGTTTGGGGCTGGCGACGTATGGGTTGGGCATCCTGCCAGTCAATTATTTTGGGCTGCTGTTCATTGTCACTTCGTTTGTACTCTTCATCCTGGATATCAAAGCGCCCACGCATGGGGGTCTCACGGCAGCCGGGGTGGGCTGCCTGATCGTAGGCGCATTGGTATTGTTCAACACCCCGGTCACTCCCAGCTTCCAGCACGTATCCGTCCCACTGGTAGTCGGCGTTTCGGTGGTCAGTGGGGGTATCTTCTTCGTGATTATGATGATTGCGGTGAGGGCGCAACGCACACCAGTCCGCACTGGAGAAGAAAGCATGATCGGACGAGCGGGCATCACGCGGACTGACCTCGATCCAAAAGGCAGTGTTCAGGTTGGTGGTGAACTATGGACCGCTGAGCTTGAAGGCGATGGCGTAAAATTAACTGCTGGTACGCGGATTGAAGTGGTTAGAGTGGATGGTCTGCGACTGATCGTGCGCAAGGCTGAATAATCGTATCTCCCCCAATATTTTTTAATAAGTAAGTAGGCTCGCCACCTCATTGGCTATCTCATCGCGAACTTCCCGAAAGGCAGCTAACTTCTCCACATCGCTACCAGTCACATTTGCCGGATCCGGAAATGGTCGATGTAAAATTCTCCCCTTCCCCAGCCATACCGGGCACTCATCATCAGATGGGTCACACAAAGTGACCACCACATCGAACGACTGGCCGAGAAACTCATCCATGGATTTTGACCTCCCGTGATGGTCGATGCCGATCTCAGATAATGCCTTGAGTGCTAAAGGGTGAACATACCCGGAAGGACGCGAACCAGCACTGAAAGCTTCCCACCAATCACCCAGACGGGCATTCACGATGGCTTCAGCCATCTGTGAACGGCAGGAGTTGCCGGTACACAAGAACAACACCCTTGATTTATTCATCCCAACATACCAATAAACGCAATTACGTCGTATCCAGTTCTTTCATCTCACCGGTGGCCACATAAACGATACGCTCACAAATGTTGGTCACCCGGTCGGACATACGCTCCAGGTTATGGGCTGCCCACATGATATGGTTGGCACGATCGATCGTGGAGATATCCACGGTCATCTGCTCCATCAGCTTGTGATACACCTGGTTGTAGAGCTGGTCCACTTTTGAATCTTCCATTGGGATTTCACGGGCGATGGTGGCATCACCGGCTACAAATGCATCCAGGGCACGTCGCAGCATATCCAAACCTAAGGTCGCCATTTGTAGCAGCTCATTGAGTAAAACCGGGTCAATCTCTTCCGCACTTATGATTTGAGTAATCTTGCAGATGCCCTTGGCATAGTCACCGATGCGCTCGAGCTCGGTGATGATTTCAAGAATGGCAGCCAAGAAACGTACGTCGCGTGCCATGGGCTGTTGGGTAGCAATCAAAGTTATACAGCCACTCTCGATCGAGTAGCGTTTTTCATTGATTTGCAAGTCTGCCTCATAGATCCGACGGGCAGCTGCCTGGTCACGCCGTTTAAGGGCATCGAGCGAATCAAGGACCGCTTGCTCTACCATGCTCCCAAGAGCGAGCACCTGATCAAGTATCATCTGCAATTGTCGTTCGAATGTTTCACGCGCCATCATTTTCTCCAAGTGTTAACCAAATCGACCAGTAATGTAATCTTCGGTCTAATTGTTTTTGGGACCGGTGAAAATTTGGGTTAGTAGGCCATATTTCACCATGACGCCGGTGCGCCTTTGTGGGTTATCGATCATCATAAAGGCAGTGAAATCGGAAACGCGGGCCGCCTGCTGCATGTTATGCGTGACAATTATAATCGTATAAGCCTCTTTGAGTGCTTGCATTAGCTCCTCGATTTTCAGAGTAGCCACCGGGTCGAGTGCTGACGCAGGCTCGTCCATCAGGATCACTTCGGATTCCACGGCCAGGGCACGGGCAATGCACAAGCGCTGTAGCTGCTCAATTGAGCGCGCCACAGCCATTTAGATTATCCTGCAAAGGCCTGCTCGAAGAAATCTGCCAGCCGTGGATATAGCTCTTCCTGGTTGGCTGGTTTACGGATCCCATGCCCTTCATCCTCAAAAGCTAAAAGCTTGTATGGGATGCGGTTTTCCTCCAGGCGCTGGCGCACCTGACGTACATTTTCGGGGCTGACGTTCGGGTCCAACGCTCCCTGGACGATGAACAGCTTGCCGCGGATATCCTGCACGAAATTGATCGGGGAGCGCTCATAATATCGTTCAGGCACCTGGTCGGGTCGCCCGCCAATCATCTCTTCACTTAATGGACGCAAATCGGGACGGGTGGTGTTGTAATCCAATACCAGGTCGGTCATGCCACAGATGGGAGCAGAAGCCCCGATAATTTCCGGTGGATAATGCGTGATCAGGAACCAGGCACTGTAACCACCATAGGATGTACCTGTCACACCAATTTTCCCTGCCTCAGCCAGGCATGCCTTAACCAAACCTTGTGCTCCGGCAGCGATATCCGCCTGTTCACGCCCACCCCAGCCATCCTCCCTGATGGCGTTGCGATATTTCAATCCAAACCCGGTACTCCCACGGTAATTGATATCCAGCACATTAAAACCACGTGAAACATAATATTGAATCTGTGGATTTAGCCGATTTTCAGAATGATAAGAGGGCCCACCATGGATAAATATGATGGCTTGTTTTGGATTGGGTGATGCCCGATACAACCAGCCCTGGATTTCCATTCCATCGATCGAATTCCAACGAAAATCCTCTGCAGGAGTGAGCTGTGCGGTGGTTAGATCGGTGTGCTCCCAAACATTGGTTAAGGAGATCAGGTCTGCCGGGTTTTCTGCATGGAGAGGTAAGCGCACCATCTCCACAGGTGAAGTGGCTGAATAATACAGGGCGATCCAGGTACCGTCCGCAGCCTGTCCTATCGGCAACAGGATGCCTGGCAAACGAGGGAAGGAGGTCTCATTCCCATTGTTTATATCCAGAAAAGTGGCCAGGTGGTTGGTGTCCTTCATTTCATTGACCACTATAAGACCATCACGGGTAATCCACTCACCTTCGATAACCCGATTAGGGTCATCGATCAACCATCGTATGTCTTGAGTGGGCGAGTGGTACACTCCCAAACTGAAGTAATCCTGAGGTCCTCTACCCGTCGATTCACTCATGAATACAATATGCTCATTATCAGTGAGCCAGTCAGCAGATACCTTCACCTGTTCACCGAAGTTGAGGATTTCCTTATCCTGTGTACCATCCACATCCACCCGCCAATACTGCAGGCCAGCAGGATGCAAATCACGGCGCGGGTAGATCAGGTGCGTCCCGGAGCGGTTCAGCTCTGGGACGATCCAATTGGGGGCACCCGGTTGGGCGATTGGCACCCTCTCACCGGAAGTCAGGTCATGGCGGTAGACCCAGGTCGGCTCGATCACCTGACCCGATTTGAAATCGTAATTGGCTGCATAGTAAAGGTGCCTACCATTTGGGTGAAGCATGCCACCATGGATGAAGTATGGCGGGCGATCCTCTGTGAGTGGCTGCATGACGAGGGGTTGTGAGATGTCCACCCGGAAGAGGCGGGCAAATTCATCCCGATCATGGTCTTCCGAGACAATCACGGCGCGTGAATCAGGGGTCCAGCTTACTAGCTCTGTGGCCTCCGGAGTATGGGTTAATACGTTCGGTGGCTGTGAGCCATCCGAAGGCACCAGGAAAACGTCAACATTCTCATGCATGCGGTACCAGGTGAACGCCACCCAGCGTTTATCGGGTGAAAGCCGGGCATCCAAGACAGTAGGTAGGGTCATCAATTGGTGCAGGTACGAACTTTTCGTCAAAAATAAACCTCCCTAAATTGCTCTATTGCGCATTTATCCAATGCATTTTACCCTAAAGGTGGGGGGTTGGCTTTTCTCCGCGCGCGTAAATGTAGAATATCGCCTGACCCAACCCGTATTTAAAATCATCCAGGAGGTATGCATATCCAGTTTGATGTGCTGCAGATCGATCAGCTGCACGTCGATACTCCCAAACTTTCCGGACAGTGGGCGTCAGGTCTAAGACCTGGACATTGACCAATCCTGCTCCAGTGATCCAGCTTTGAAAATCTTCCTGGGTAACCTCGCAGAGATAATCAAGTCCAATGGCTTTAAGCTCATCGCGGACCTCTTGGGGCAGTGGCCTGGATACGATCACATCGGTCAGGATCATCTTCCCCCCTGGTGCCAGCACACGAGCCATCTCGGGTTGCCCGATTTCGGTCGGTGTGGTGGTGGGGTAAACGACGAATTCGCTCACCAGGCCATCAAAGCCAGAATCGGGCATGGGAATGCGCAGCTTCTCAGCAAGTTGAAACTCCACGACTGACTCCAACCCCATCTTGTGAGCTGCACGGCGGGCGATAACAAGCGATTCCCGATCAAGCTCCAAACCCGTCACTTTGCCCTGTTCCATCAGCTCCCCCAACCAAAAAGCCACTTCACCTGTGGCACTGCACAACACAAGGATCTTCTTGCCATCCACCGGTACTAAATCTGAAGACACCTGCTCCAGGATGGGCAACAGGTGGTCAATCTCAGTGCGGCTCCATTTCATCCTTACCTCCTTCGGCTATTTGAACCGTGATCCCCATGCGCTGCATGTCACGCATGAAACGGGTAGGTTCAACAATGTGCGCCTGCAGCCACAAACCTGGCTTGTCGATTGACCCATCCAGATACTGCAGCAAACAGGCTGCCACCGGGATGGCAGTGAATAGATACCCATCTGGATGAGATATGATCACCTGCATCTTCTTAGGCTGAGCATCTTTCTCACCCTTGGCTTCCACTTTCAATAAAGTACCATAGGGTGGCTTAGAAAATGTATTCAAGCCCCAATGCATCCACCTACCCATCGGTTTAAGGGCGGCATGAGGCCATACTTTCATGGCGATCATTGCAAAGGGCATGATGAACCAATCCACAACCCAGTTGAAGCTGCCTACATAAAAACCTGTTTCTTTTAAAGAAGGGTACATTTCCGGAAGGGCACGCATTTCTTCCAGCATCATCGGGGCACAGTATTGCTTTTTAAACACCCCACCGAAGTCCATACTAATGAAATCTGACATGCTGAACATACTCACTTTCTTCCATTGCCCACTTTTAAAGATCAGCATCTCGAAATCATTCATTAGTTCTACCAATTCGTATACGGTGGAATCTTCAACCTCAAGGCTCTTCCAGTCCACCTTGATCACGCTGCCCACTCTGGCCATTTCCAGATGGTCAAAGTATTGAGCGGCATAGCGAACCATTAAGGCTGGCAGTCCGGGGTGGAAACCGCCATCGGTGATAAAACAGCAACCGGCGTGTTCGATTAGCTGCGCCATTGATTTGAGCAGGGCGATTTTTGGAGTTGAATACTGAATATCAAGATAGCCAACCTTAGCCTCCAAAGCTGCTGAGGCTATCTGAGGCGTGTATTGAGTGGTGGAGGAAGCCACGACCACAAAATTGACGCCACTAAAGGCTTGCTTCAGGCTGACCAGATCCGAGGCATCCACGTATGCCGCACTCACCCTGTTTCCTTTAAAAGCCTGATTTAACTCGCCTGAGAGCACCTTTGCTTTTCCGAGGTTTCGTCCAGCGAGTACAAGTTGTGCGTCAGATTCCTGTAAAAGTAAACGCGCCAAAGGTTTACCGGTGTTACCATACCCACCCAAGATCAAAATTGTTTTATATTCCACCGTACCTCCCATTTTTTATAAGCTAACCTTTATTGGTCAATAGAGATATGGGATCAAACGCCACGAGCGCTGGCAATAAGTTTCCCATTCTCCACCAAACTCTGTGTGCATCAACGTCTCCTCGTCGTTAATCCGGTAAAGCAGGATCACCAGGAATAATAGGCTGGCAACCAAGCCAATCCAAGACCGAAAGAGGCAGGATATACCGATTGATAAGGCAATCACTCCGAGGTAGCGTGGGTGGCGGATGTAATGGTAGATGCTGGTAGTAATCAAGTGGTGACCTTCCTGGATGGTCACATCCGCACTGTATTGCCGCCCAAGAGCCAACCCCGACCAAAAGACCAGGATAAAACCGAGAGCAGATAAAACAACACCCATCCAGCGCACAATACCTGAATCACCGAAGACACCAATCCCACGCCGGTCAAAGAAAGGGATGAAAAAGAGGGCGATATACAGGGAGAGTATCAGCCCGATGCGAACGAGCCTCTGCCGAAAAACGAATTTACTTTCCTGCCCCTTACCGCCACGGATGCCTTCTGTAGAAGCATATGCCTGGACGCCTACAGCCAGGCTGAACAAGCCTACAATTACAGCATAACCCATACGAGGGGCAGAGACGAAGAATCCTGCCAGATCACCCAACCCCCAACCGAGGAGAGCGACTCCTAAATAGATGAGCAGCGTGGTAATACAGAACACGATGAGGCGTAAGAATCTCATAAACCCCTCCAAAACGATATTGTTTATCCAACCCAATCACCGGTCAACAAACCGTAACGCTTCAACACCTTTAGCGCCTGGATTGTGGCTCCCACTGCAGAAGCTTCACCATCTTCTGAAGCCCAGCTGCCATCCGATTTTTGCCTGCGGAAAAGCTCTCTCAGGCATTCCTCGATAAATGGATGATTATCAGCTAACCCTCCCCTGCTCAAACAATCCAAGGCCCAGGCAATCTGGCTATCCTCCCATTCAGTCAGAAACCTACCAGATAATGCCTTTATCCCCTGGCTGGCTATGGTAGTATAACGATCTCCCGCCATCAGGAAGGCACCCGTGGCAATCCATGTGGTGTGCAGGTACCCATAAAACTTGCCTAATTTATCTTGATTCCTGATCAGGAAATGGAGTGCCTTACGAAAAGCAGGTGGGTTTGGATAATCCCTGACAGCCAGCCAATAAGTGACATACGCGGACAGGTAAAGCCTGGTCTTTGGGTCACCCAACTGTACCCATGGCGGCTGCTCATATTGGGCAACCCGCGGTTCTTCGTCCCAACTCCCATCTGCCCCTTGGGTTGACAACAGGAAAGCAAATGCCTGGTCAGCCGCAGATGAGGTTAATAAATCCAGCTCCTCCATCCACCAGAGGGCTACGGTGGTTTCGTTGATCGTGCTCAAATTACCTTTTTGCATCCCAAAAGGGAAACCCCCATCGCCATTTTGAAGCTCAATGAAACCCTGGATGAGCTCGAGCTGTGGCGGCGTTCCATGGAGGATGCAATTAAGCCTTGCTTTTTCCAGGCTAGAACCTCTTACTTCGATGAAAGTTATGGACTGATCGATATCCATCAATCTCCTCGGTCCGCCTTGATAAATAAACCACACAGCCTAATCATTGCGCAGGCTCAACCCACTTTTTGCCAAGGTGGGAGCACATTATCGAGCTAATTTTACACCCACCCAATAAGCAAACAGGCTAACTGACCTCCATCCGCAATAAGCAAATTAGATACTGCGATTAATACCCTGCTATATTGAGGTAAAATTCAGACCTGAACCCTGATATTTCAGGATTTGGTACTAATTATCAATCACTAACCTATTACCCTATGTCCTTCACTCCCACACGCGACCGGGTTGACCCGGATAAAATTCCCACCACCCCAATACGCCGTCCTGATTGGATCAAGGTTCGTGCTCCTTCGGGTGAAACCTATGAGTGGCTGCAAGGTTTGATGCGCAGCAAGTCATTACACACCGTATGCGAAGAAGCCATGTGCCCCAATATGGGCGAGTGCTGGGGTTCTGGTACAGCCACATTCCTGATGCTAGGGGATGTATGTACACGCACCTGTGGCTTCTGTGACATCAAACGCGGCCAGCCCTCCCCCTTGGACTGGCTGGAGCCTGAGCGCGTTGCCCAGGCAGTTAAAGCCATGCAGCTTAAGCACGCTGTCATCACCAGTGTCAACCGGGATGATCGCCGGGATGGTGGGGCTCCCATCTTTGCCATGGTCATCCAGCGTATCCGTGAGCTCCATCCCGGCTGCTCGATCGAAGTACTGACTCCTGATTTTAAAGGCTCGTTGGAAGCACTCCAAATCGTGATGGCGGCCAGACCTGAAATCCTAAACCACAACGTCGAGACCGTCCCACGACTGTTTAAATCCGTCCAGCCACAGGATCATTTCGATTGGGCGGCTGCCACGCTAAGCAATGCCAAAAAACTAGACCCCGAAGTCCTGACCAAGTCTGGCATTATGGTCGGCCTGGGTGAGACCATGGATGAAATCAAAGAGGTCATGCGCTACCAGCGCAGCTGGGGTGTGGACATTCTAACGGTTGGGCAATACCTCCAACCCAGCAAAAAGCACCTTCCTATCAAGAGCTACTATACTCTGGAAGAGTTTGCTGAGATCAAAGAATACGGTTTGGGTATCGGTTTTCAGTGGGTCGAGAGCGGGCCTCTGGTCAGGTCATCTTACCAAGCAGCTGAACAGGTGCGCCAGCTGAGTATCGTACACCGCAAATTGTATGGGTGAAGCTCCAGCTTAGGCAATCAAGAGCACTGCAACCCCCACCAACAGCCCCAAAAACATCCCCGCCAGCACATCGGATAAATAGTGGACTCCCATGGAGACACGCGCCAAACCCACCAGGGGCGCCCAAACGAGCAGTAGCAGACCAATCCAGAGTGGGACAAGCCCCAGCATCACCACGGCCAGCATCATTGTCCTGACGGCGTGCCCGGATGGAAAGGAATGGGGGTCAGTGTTGCGATAAAATTTCCCCCATTCCCCTTCAGGACGTCTGCGCCTTACTATAAGCTTGATTACAAAAACCACTAGAGCCGTCAGGAGGATTGCGACGATCAGGGTAAGTGCCCTTCCCTTCCAATAATCCGTCCCCAGCCACCAAAGCAAGCCCAGCCCTGCCAGCCAAAACCATGAATCACCTGAATGAGCCAAGACCGCGGCTACCGTGCGCAGCAGTCCAGGTTGTTCGGCAATCCGCATCCGTTCAGAAAGACGAGCATCCAGCTCGATCAATGCTAAACCCTTTTCGCCAGGTCTACCCGCATCAGCTCAAGCTGGTTCGGCTTATCCACGTCCATGCCAATTTCTGCATATGGGCAGATGATCGCCTGTCCAGTCATGTGCAGGCGAGCAGTTACCTTTTCTACCGCTTCATTCAACGTGATCGCGCGCAACAACATCAGTATCAGGGTATCAAAACCCATGATAGCTGCCTGCTTGACCGGATTCTTGCGGGAGGCGATTAATTTCTCCCAGATATCCGTGTTCATCGAGGCCACAGACGTGCGTAACACGTTCAAATCCCCACCACAGACATCCATACCCTTAAGCTTGGTGAACGTCCGCCTTGAGCCAGGGTAACGTGCTTCCATCACTTCACGTTTAACCACGTTATAACATAGATCCACATCCAATCCTGAGCTCGCCTCAACCTCCCAATCCACCATTTCGGAGGTGATTCCAGGGATATCAGAGGAGACCAACAACAGTCTAGTGGCGGATGGACGGATCTCTGTAATTTTTTTGATCCCGCCCAAGATATTCTCAATCATGCTGATCTGGTTTGGAAGAAATGTAAGTGGTTTTGCGCAGGTCAATCTACTTTCTTCAGTTAAGCCAATCAAAACGATATTTTCCACCCGTTGTGCGCCGCTTAGAGCATCCAGCACCCATTGCACCATGGGTTTCCCCAAAATATCCAGCAATGCCTTGGGTTTCCCTTGAGTATACGGATACAACAATTCATCAGGTTGTGGGATACCACCCGCCATCACCACTGCATCCATTCGTCACCTCCGCATCGTTTCTCAACCGCTCCAACAACGCTCAATTTAATTCCTGCAGCTGAGGCTGGAAGCTCAGCTGATCCAGCATCTGGCTCAGCTCTTCGTAAGTTAGCTTACGACCTTTACCCGCAACGGCAATCAGGGCAGCTTCCATCATATTTGTGCCAAAGGATCTACCATCCAGCACCGGTGTGGAGGTTACCAGATACTTTATGCCAGCCTGACGGAACAGCTCTACATCCTCCGGCGTAGTGGTATTGGTTGCGACGATTTTTCCATCCAGCCTGTCCGGCATATGGCGCTTGATATAATGACAATCACCCGCTAAAACGACTGCCCATTGGTAATACTTCTCATACTTGGGAATTCGTTTTTCCTGCTTCTCACCCGTTGGGTAAATCCACTCGAACGGCAATCTACCGACAATTGGCAGTAAGACCGATGCCAGGCGTTTCAATGCGGACAGACTGCGCAGGGGGAGGGGCAATCCCAGCCCGAACATCAGGTCACCAAAAACGCATGCATAACCAGCGTTCGTAAAAGATACAGTCATATCCCAACGATCAACGCCCGCGGTAATTAGCACTCTTTTTTCTTTGATGTAACTGCCGATTTTCGCTTCTATGAATTGTGCGATCTGAATTTCGAGGGTGTGACGTAAACCAGCCCCATCCACTAAGGGTGTCTTTTTAATATAGCGCACCATGGGTCGCATGGAATAGAGAGGATACCACCTCGTACCCACGGTCAACCCCAGATCGGTTCCGCCCACCCCAAATGCGTCCACTTTGCCATCCAGATCACGGTAGAGCTGAGCTGCCTTTTCCATCGAGCCATCCGTGCCAATCCGTTCGATGAGCACCTTTTCCCCCAATAACTCGACTTCCACAGCTTTATTCCGTGTGGATGATCCAATGCTGATACTGACTGCGCGCTTCATGCTAGCCGTCTCCGTGAAATAAAAAAGTACACCCAACAGGCTGAAAGTATACTATTGAATTACCTACTGGTAGAACCCCTGAAATTACTTTTAGATACCAAGCAAAGACAAAGTGATAATAAAAGCCCTGGGAGCTATTATTCATCCACCAAAACATGTTGAGAGGATTAATCCTTTAGCAATCGGCTCGAAAAGGTTATAATCGCTTTATCTGCCAGATTTATCTCAGAAAACATTGGCAGAGCCAAAATAATCTATCCCGGAGGTAAAACTAGTGGTAATTCCCAAGCATGCATATTTCAAAGGTAAGATCGTCCCCTACTCTGAAGCCAAAGTTGGAGTGCTTACCCATGCATTGAATTATGGCACAGCTGCATTTGCTGGCGTGCGCGCCTATTGGAATGAGGAGGATAAACAGCTGTATATCTTCCGAGCGCCGGATCACTACCGGCGTTTTCTTAATTCTGCTAAGCTGTTATGCATGCAGCTTGAGCAGACTTCTGAAAGCTTGACCCAATTAACTGTCAATCTGCTGCGCGCTGATAATTATCACCAGGATATATATATCCGCCCCCTGGCATACAAATCTGATGAAGTCATCGGGGTGAAGCTCCACGGACTGCACGAAGAGTTATCTATTTGTGCGATCCCATTTGATAAGTATCTCGACGATGATACCAATGCTCACGTCACCATTTCCTCTTGGCGGAGGGTGGATGATAACATCATACCTGCACGCGGTAAGATTGCAGGTGCATATGCCAACTCGGCTTTCATAAAAACCGATGCAGTTAGAGCAGGCTTTGATGAAGCCCTGGTCCTTACCCAGGAGGGGCACATCTCGGAAGGCAGTGCGATGAACTTCTTCATGGTGCGCGATGGCTTACTGGTCACTCCGCCGATCACCGAAAATATCCTTGAGGGCATCACAAGGCGAAGTGTGATTGAGCTGGCACGGGAAGAACTAAACCTGACCGTCCTGGAACGCCCAGTCGACCGGACTGAAGTGTACCTGTGTGAAGAGCTCTTCCTCACCGGTACCGCAGCCCAAATTACTGCTGTTACACGGGTTGACTACCGGCAAGTCGGAGATGGTAAGATGGGTCCAATCAGCTCGCGCCTGTATTACCTGTTTCAAGACATCCTGCGTGGTCGCGTACCCAAATACCACCGATGGCTCACCCCTGTATACGAGAAATAAAGCTATTTATAATGCTCACCGGTAGGTAAAGCCTGACTTACCTGCCGGTTTTTTTTATTAAGCACTAATCTCGATAATTTCACCCTGAGGGTCTTTGCCAAGTTCCAGATGCAGCAAACCAAAGGTAGCTGGGTCTCCCCTAGGCCAGGGGTGGCTGGTTGACCCGGGGTTAAAGAGCAATTTACCTTCCAGACATAGGTTACACGGCACGTGTGTATGCCCGAACACGATCACGTCTACATCCAGAAAAGTATGCAACATTCGTTTCATATAGCGCTCGACCAGCTTACCATAGACCAAACGGTGAAGCTTATCAATCATATATCGGCTGAATGTCCCATGCCCATGAGCCATGCCAAAAGAAACCCCATTAAAAGTCAGCCGGATTTGCATCGGTAATTTCCTGAGGTAAAAAATATCCCGGTTTCCTCGCACTGTATAAACCGGCGCTACCTTTTCCAGCTCTTCGAGCACTCGCGGGACCGAAACATCACCGGCATGCAGGATCGCAGCCACCCCAGCTTCACGGAATCGCTGGATCACCTGTGGGTTCAGCTGTGGTGCACGGTCAGGGATATGGGTATCAGCAAGCACACCCAAGGTAGTCATGAAATCGGCCACACATTTGACGGCCGTCTGGGGAACAATACATCCAGCAAGACATGGATCTCGTCCCGATCAGTCCAGCAGTCGGCAAAACTTGATTTCAACATTTCAACGCTTCGGTATCCAAACAGGAGCTGCAAAAATGTGTACGGAGGAAAAGCAGCATCACCTGAATTCCCTACAGGTGTTGGATTCCAGGCTTCGACGGTAGTCAGTCTTCCTTTTTCCACAACCAGGCGGATTCCATCCCGGTAAAAAGTGATTTTTACTTCACCCGTGTATCCCGCCAGAGGAGATTCAGCCAGGTGTTTTTCCAACACTGGGGTGATGAGCTGCAGGAAATCCGGCAGATCTGCCACGCGCAGGTACCAGGCATACGGCTTGCGTATGCGGGGCAGGCTATCCGGGATAACGTGATACACCGGGTGATCCTCACCCAGCCAGAAGCCAAACGCTCCAAATGGCTTCTTTTCGCCATGGTCGGGATGATATTGCTCATAAGCATTCTCCAAATACCGGATCACGGAGGGCGTCACTTGCAACCAAGAGAGATCAGGAAGGATTTCATACCACTGAAGGGGCAGCATATCTCCCCAGGCAAATGGCGGGTGATTGAAAAAACCAGTAAATTTCCCATCATGTGTCTCGATCACACGTATTTCCACCCGGTTGAGGTTTTTTTCACTCTTCCTGGTTAGCTCATAACGCCAAAGGGAATCATCCCATTCACAAGCCACCAAAGACCGCTTGCAGCTCAAAGCATATAAATGGGAGATGAATGGGATATCAGCCTCGGTAGCTGGGCGGATATGGTAAGATTCCGCTTCACCTGCTTTTAACCTGGGAATATGAGTCGGGAATCCGGCCCTCCCACCACCCCGATTCATCGCCATCTCATAGCCAAACTGCCGGTAATAATAGGGAATGCCAGTGATTGCCTGTACCTTTTCTCCCTGAGCTGCGCTCCAGTGGTGAATGACATCGAACTGTCGTCTGATCAGTCCACGATTACGATATTCGGGCAGTGTCCCCACAAACTCAGGACGACCCACCTTGAAGGGTATCCCCGCATAAGTCCAGGTCTGGGGGATCAGGTTCATGGAAGAGACAATCTTCCCCGTCGCAGCTTGCTCTACAATGGTGAAGTCGCACGGATTAAAGGTCGGGTGCGGCTTCGCCAGCAAGTCATACGCCCATGCCCAGGCTCCAGGTCCTTCGTCGCTGTGGACCAACGCGTTGAAATCCGCCAGCGCCTCAGCATCCTCCACTCTTGAACGCCGTAGGACCAAACCATCCCCCAGATCGATTGGCAAATTATTTGTATTAATGCGTGATGCTGTCATGGTGATCTCCTTGCCATTACCTCCCCGGCATGCCAAGTCTATCACCAACACAGCTCAAATGGCAACCCAACCATCACTTCTTCAGTTTTTCCATATATTTATGGCGGAACTTCGCCACCTTGGGGGCGATGACGGCCATACAATAACCCTGATATGGGTTGCGTTTAAAATACTCCTGGTGATAATCTTCAGCCGGGTAGAAGACACTGAAGGGCTTGAGCTCAGTGACAATTGGCTTTCCCCAGATTTTTTCCCGCTCCAGCTCCCGGATAACCTGTTCAGCAATAGCTTTCTGCTCAGGGTCGTGGTAGAAGATGGCAGAGCGATATTGCGTGCCCACATCCGCTCCCTGCCAGTTCAAAGTGGTTGGGTCATGGATGGTGAAAAACACTTCCAGTATTTCGCGGTAACTGATCACCTGCGGGTCGAAGGTCACCTGCTCGGCCTCAGCATGACCGGTTTCACCTGTACACACGGCTTCATAAGATGGGCTTACTACCTGCCCTCCTGAATACCCTGATACCACATCCACCACCCCCTTCAGCTCGTCATACACCGCCTCGAGGCACCAGAAGCAGCCTCCAGCCAGGGTGGCAATTTCCAAAGAATTATTCATTTCATTATTCATCATGCTGCACCTCACATAATATGGATAAATTATATCTTATTTCGATCGAGGTATAGGCATTATTCATCATCTTTTCACCTACAAACTGGGAATTGCCCGTTATCCATCGGGCAGTTGTGTCAAGTCTTAAATGGTGTGATTCAGGATAAAAATGACACTCAAACATGAGCATAGTCAAGGGACCAAAGTAATTTGACACAAAAACCATAATATGGATAGAACAATGAAAACTCCCCAAAATGAGGGGAGCTAGAACTTGTATCACTGAGGAAGTGCTCTTCCATCCAGCATGGGATTGCCCAGTTATCGGCAAACCTTGGGACTTGAGACCAATTCCAAATTAATCAGGGCACAGATGCACTTCGATGGTAGTATGCACCACCCCGGTGTCTTCCGGGATGAGTGCCTTGTATTTATTGGGCGACTCGGGGTATTTGGTCACAATTCCGATTTCTGATGAGTAGATCCCTGGACCAATGAACCAAATATGCAAATCACTGACCCTGGTATCCTTATAACTCTCCAATATCCCGATGATTCGCTTCTGGATTTCCGTTGGGATCTGGTGGTCGAGCAATACTTTGCTTGTGCCCTGAATCAAGCCGACTGACCATTGTATCACCAGGAAGGCACCAACCACACCCATGAATGGATCCATCCAATTCAGTTTAAAATACTTGGCACCTAATAAAGCGATAATTGCCAGAATGGAGGTTAGCGCATCCGCCAGCACATGCAGATAGGCTGCCTTCAGGTTGTGGTCTGCACCTTTGGAATGTGTATGCTCGGAATGATCAGGGGTATGATCATGTTCGTGCTCGTGCTCATCATCGGCATACATATGAGCCTGATCGGGTTCATCACCATGGGTGTGGGTGTGCCCCTTTTCTCCCAAGATCAGCATACTGGCGCCATTGACGACTAAACCGATCACTGCCACCAGGATTGCCTGGTTGTATTCAATGGTGACTGGATGAATAAACCGATTGATACTTTCATATCCCATGAACAGGGCAATAATGACAAGGAAGATGGCGCTCGAATAACCTGCCAAAGCATTCACCTTGCCCGTGCCAAAGCTGAATTCCTGGTCTTGGGCGTGCTTGCGGGCGTAAATATATGCCAGGAAGCTGATCCCCAACCCGACCATATGCGAACCCATATGAATACCATCAGCAAATAAGGCCATCGAACCATATACCAAACCAGTTACAATTTCAACCACCATCATAAGAGAAGTAATGATGATGATGGCTAATGTTCGTTGCTCACCTGAGCGGATCTTATCCTGACCAAAGATATGAGTATGCTGCCATTGCGCAATTGATTCAGTGTGCATTTCTTCTTCCTAAGGAAATGATTTCAATTACCGACTAATTCAGGTTGAGGCTATTCACAATAAAGCACATGAGCCAACCGTATAAATGCATTCAAATAATTTATCAACCACCAACAATCCGATAAATTTATCCTCAGAATGTTGAAAGCGATGAGAGAGTATTTTATCTCATGGATATGCACCTTGGGAAGGTGGCATTCCTGCCATCTCGCAACATGTGTAGTAGTAATTCCTAGAAAGATCTGAGCTGTCATGCGCAGTCATCAAAATTGCAAATCCGTCGATCCTTTATTTTAACAAAGGATTGGATTGCACAGCTTCACTCCAAGAGAATATAATAAGATATTCCAATCATCTGCTCGCACCATATCGAATAACGGAGGAATAATATGTCAGAACGCAAGAAAGTTACCCTGCCTTATCTGTTCAATAAGGTAGCCAATCATGAGCCCATCACCTGGCTCACCTGTTACGATTACCCAACGGCATATTTGCAAGAACAAGCCGGCATGGATATGATCCTGGTGGGAGATAGCCTGGCGATGACCATGCTAGGTTATGAGACCACTTTACCCGCCACCATGGACGATATGATCCGCCATTCAGCGGCAGTCAGGCGCGGAGCACCGAACGTGTTTATTGTGGGTGATATGCCGTACATGAGTTACCAGCCGAGTGTTGAAACTGCCATTCGTAATGCCGGGCGTTTCATGGCTGAGGCAGCCTGCGATTCGATCAAGCTGGAGGGTGGCATCGAAATGACCGACCGCATCCACGGGATCGTTAGCGCCGGTATCCCCGCCATGGGTCACTTGGGTTTGACGCCGCAGAGCGCTTCTGCACTGGGTGGGTACCATGTTCAAGGTCGGGCAGCCCGCTCAGCCAAGAAAATCATTGAAGCTGCCAAAGCTCTGGAGCAGGCAGGCGCATTCGCGGTCCTGCTTGAGATGGTGCCTGATCGGGTGTGCAAGATTATCACCGAGCGGGCAGAGAACTGCATCATTATGAGCCTGGGTTCAGGTCCGTATGCTCATGGACAGCTGCTGATCTACCATGATATGTTTGGCCTCTACCCCCGCTTCAAACCGCGCATGGCCAAGGTGTTTGGCAATGCAGGAGAGGTCATCCTGAACGGTCTCAAGCAATACGTCCAGGAAGTATCCGATAAGACCTTCCCACAGCCAGAGCACTGGTTCACCATGAAAGACGATGAATATGAGGAGCTGATGGGCATGCTATGAGTTATGCTTCAAGGACGGGTCATCTGAAGCCCGAAGGTGCCTACCAGGTGCTGGCGCGAGCGCAAGAGCTGGAGACAAACGGCCGCGAGATCATCCACCTGGAAATTGGCCAGCCAGATTTTGAGACATTTGACAACATCCGGGTGGCAGGCATGCGCGCCATTGCTGAAGGACAAACGCGTTACACGCCACCCATTGGAATAAAACGCCTACGTGAGGTCATCGCGGAAGATGCCGGCAAACGGCATGGCTTGCATTTCCACCCAGACCAGGTGGTCGTTAGCCCGGGAGCCAAGCCCAACCTGTTCTTCCCGGCAATGGCATTGATCGAGCGGGGTGATGAGGTGATCTACCCCAACCCGGGGTTCCCCACCTATGAGGCTATGATCCGTGTAGCAGGGGGAGTACCCATCCCCGTGCCACTTAAGGAAGAGAACAATTTCTCCTTCGACCTGGAGGCGTTTCACCATCTAGTCAACAACCATACCAGATTGGTTATCCTGAACTCACCCAGCAACCCCACCGGTGGAGTAATGCCGAAGGCAGACCTGGAAGAGATCGCGAGTGCCTCCCAACAGTTCAATTTCTGGGTGATGTCAGATGAGATCTACACCCGCCTTGCGTACGATAATGCCAGCGTATCGTCCATTGCTTCCCTGCCCGGGATGATGGATAGGACGATCATTGTGGATGGCTTCTCCAAAACCTATGCCATGACGGGCTGGCGGTTGGGATATGGCATTATGCCAGAAAGCCTGGCGCAGGTGGTCCAGCTACTGCTGACGCATTCCATCGGCTGTACTGCCGAGTTCGTCCAAATTGCCGGGATCGAAGCCCTGACCGGACCACAAGACCAGGTTCGAGTAGTGGTCTCCGAATACCAGAATCGACGGGATGTGATCGTCGAGGGATTAAATGCCATCCCTGGAATCACCTGCCAGCGCCCGCAGGGAGCATTTTATGTCTTCCCGAATATCAAATCCTTCGGCATTTCTTCATCTGAGATGGCGGAGTTTTTATTAGAAAAAGCAGGCGTGGCGGTGCTGCCTGGTTCCTCGTTTGGCGAATACGGTGAAGGGTACCTGCGACTTACCTACTCAAATTCCATTGAGAATATTCGACAGGCGATCTATCAGATCGGGGAGGCGGTTAAAAGCCTGCCCTTATGATTTATCGTGGATCAATAAACCTGGTGTAATAAGGATTCAATGGTTGTAAGATCACCGATCATCGGATCGTTTTTGTATGGTGATCAACATTTATCCTTTAGGAAAGTGGATTGGACATTGCTGGATAGATATTGGTAATATCCCTGATTATGGGAAATTTTCGTTCACGAGGGATGAGGTGTTTCACGCCCTTTCAAATAAAAAGAGCCGCTCCAAAGAGCGGCTCAGTCTTACTTAATGTGTCTAATATTAGGGGAGGAACGAATTTATGAAGGCCAACGCATACGTATCTATACGATTCGAATATGTCACGCCAGCGCAGTTTCCATTCGTCACGTATGAGTTGACTGCCAGGATAATATTTGTCCCACCCAACAGGTCTGGACCACCTGAGTCACCGAAGCAAGTACCGCCTTTACCCTGTGCCGGATTAGCGGTAAGCCTGATGTATTCATCGCTGTGCACGAAATTACTAGCGACTAACTGTGTAGGGGCATAGTAGCGAGTGAAAGCCCCATCCTCGGGATATCTTGGACCACCCCCACTATCAAATTGAACACCGTAGCCAACTAAATCAACCTTGGTTCCCATCGGTAAAGTATCTACCAAACCCTCCGTTGGTAATTGAGCATACTCAGGCATGGAAACTGGGTCGTCGAGCACAATCACAGCCACATCGTGCGAATCGAACCCTGGGAGACCATTTCCACACCCAATACACCAATCAGGATTGGGAGTCCATGTCCCTGGAAGCCAACTGGCTAAGGGGGTATCTAAGGGGTTTTCCGAGAAGTAAACCAGGACATCTGGTCCTTCAAAACAATGGGAGGCAGTCACAAGCACGGTTGGTGAAATTGCTGCAGCTGAACAAACCCAATAACCACCTCCGGTTGCAGGCCCAATGGCCATGCCAACATAAGGATGGTTATTACCATCCGGTTGGCCATTACTAATAGCCAGTGCTGTCCCAGCTAAGGCAAGTGAAAGTACAACTACGATCGCTAGAATTATTGTAATCTTTTTCATTTTTTTATCTCCTCTAGTTCAATCATCCGGTTATATTCTGCAGTGTACAGCTTAAGAAATTTTCTCACCATCGAAAAACTCTAAGTTTCACTTCCCTAACCATCCCTCCTTCCTAGGCCAAATTATCATTGTGAGATGTCTAGCTAGTTTTTCCCCTGGCGCTGTTATGCGTAAGAATTTTGTGCCTATTGCTAATATGTGGTTTATTGCCCCAAACTGCATTCAGTATAACAAAACAAAAACACTGCGTCAAGCATCCTGTTAGAAACTCTCAAGAATGAACTGTGAATGGTTGAAAAGTGAATAACTAGCCCGAGTGCCAGCGTACAATGATTACAAATGAGTGTGAGCGATCATCGTTCTAAAAAGTGGGATTGGATATAGCCAGGTAGAATCAAGCGAAACACCCCGATTATGGGGTGTTTTGATTTCACAACAATGGGGCGTATTTCATTGCATGAACAATAATATCAGTCCACGACTTGTTTGGTACTTGGACATCACCTACAACCGAATAATTATCCTGCGTGATGATCCTATTCGGCAAAGGTGGTGGAGAAAATCATCCTCTAAAAATTTAAAGGATTAAGTCTTCACCAATTAAGGATAGCGGTGATGTTTTACTTAGCAGTAACGACAGCAGCAGATTTGTCCTATTGAACCTTACCAATTGTAAGTTATCGATAGTAATAATAAAACTGGTGACATTCTTAACAGCCACCCGTTTTATTAGACGAACCCATCCTACCAGTTAACTTTCCAGATCTCTACCGTGAGGAAACCTACGTTGTCACTCCAGGCGCTGTCAAAAATGGAGAAGCTCAAAGTAGCACCAGTGCCCGTCCACTGTTTGGTGTATACGTGTGTGGGCTGATAAGCTCCCCAGTCGGTGTTAGTAGAATATCCATTTATGCTGAGATCCAGCACATACGGGACTGATCCTTCGGTGTCACCTTTGTACATGACACCACCTTTCATATACCATTCTGCATCAGCCCATTCGAGAGTAGACTTATACGTATATGTGCCAGATGCTTTGAGTTCGTAAGCTTGGCCGAGTAACAATGGCTGGGATACAACAGAGGCGCCGTCTGGTAGTACGGTTAAGGTTTGAACAAGCTCTTTTTGTGGAACACTGGCAAACGAGCAATCGGATGCAAATTTCTCCCCAGGGTGTCCAGGAACAGAATCAGTTGGTAAGGCGTCGCCGTGAGCCATATGGGCGGGTAAAGCTGACTTGGCAATAGTGATCAGGTGATACCCGCCGTTGCCTTCTCGATGGCACACTGACACCTTCTCCATCTTAGCTGAAACGCTTCCCACCGGGATCAGCGCAAGTAACATTGTTAGTATGATGACGATTCTTAAATATTTATTTTTTTTCATAGATTCTCCTTTACTAAAAAAGAGACATTGAAATCATTATTTGGATAAAATAGTATCGTTTGTGCATGTATGACCTTATAATCCAATCTCCTTTCTGATTCCGTAGAACAGGATATAACCAGCCCAAATCTGGGCAGATACGACATCGGCGCTCTAGAAGCTGATCCCCTGGGTATTTTTGATGCTGTGATATTCGGGGTAGCGACCAGACTTCCCGAGTAGTCTATCGCATACTGATTAATGTTATATCATAATATTAATAAAATATCCGTTAGAGAATCCTATCAATCTTGTAAATACTTACTTCAAAGTCAATTATTTTTGCAGTAAGTTCGGTTTGAGGTGAGATTTCGAGAAGCTATTTTCTAAATGGATAGAATAATCTTGGATCGAAGGTCTGAGAATTATTTTACGGGGAAATACTCGAACGCTCCAAGCCATGACTCTGAAAGTAAATCAAGATCGTTGCAAGGTTTAGAATTAAAAAATGCCACTTTCACAAATTGGACAGCAGTGAATTCTATCTCAAGTTCCAATCATCGTTTGATTTTGAGATTGTTAGTATCCAACGGGCTTCCAATATTCAATTGTGGTAAAATGGCACTCACTCCGCAAGTAATTCAGGCGGGAAAAAGGCATCAACCGATGAAGCCTTGGTTAGTACCGTGGGTTTCTCATATCTCCATCCAATGGGATAAGGATTGAGTAACACTCAAATAGGTTAGAAAATTGCGGGCGTGGCCAAGTGGTAAGGCATCAGCCTTCCAAGCTGATATTCGCGGGTCCGAATCCCGTCGCCCGCTCTAAGAATCAACAACAGCACTATTTGCTCCACTATATAACTAGGCTAATATTCTAAGGTATAAGATACCAGTGAACCAAGGAGTAGCAGCCTAAGCTATTCTCTAAAACAATTGAAGACTCCATCCAGGTGGGATTACTGATAGCTATTCCCCCATCCCATGCGAATATATCGAGCTAAGCGCCGTATCTTCCTAGACACTCAAGGAGATTGCGAGTCACTGCCAATTACCCCAAGTATACACCTCACACATTATATGTATTTACCTGCCATTACACCAAGTTGAATTATGAACAAGGGATGGCGGACTGAAGCTCTATCACAAGCCTAAGGTTTTGCTAACCCTCCCGGTGGACGATACCCTGCTGCCAGGCGTAGACTGCCGCCTGGGTGCGGTCAGTGAGTTGCAATTTACTCAATATGTTGCTGACATGCCCCTTTACAGTGTACTCGCTAATGACCAATTTTTCAGCAATTAGGCTGTTAGAGAATCCTTGAGCAATCATTTTCAACACTTCTAACTCTCTTTCGGTCATATTGCTGAGCTGAGTCTCACCAGCAATCTCTCCACGTACATTTTTAATCACCCGCATCGCTACCCGAGGATGCAGGGTTGACTCGCCATGAGCTGCTTTTCGGATGGCATCAGAGATGTTATCCATTTTCATATCCTTCAACGTATATGAGGTTGCACCCGCTTGCAAGGCTGGGAAGATATACTCATCCTGGTCATAAGAAGTCAACACCACCACCTGGGTGTGGGGGCTCAGCACTTTTATCCGTCGCGTTGCCTCCAAGCCATCCATCCCTGGTAGGATTAGGTCCATTAACACGACATCAGGTAGGTATGCCTCGGTCATTCTGACCGCTTCTTCTCCTGAAACTGCTTCTCCAACCACATGGATATCTGAAACGGTATCCAAAAAAGCGCGTATCCCTCGCCGGACGACTTCGTGATCATCCACGATCAAAACCGATACTGGTAATGCGTCCATATTCCACCCCTTTCTCCATCCACTCAGCACTCAAGTTTTTCGGCTCAACCTTTATACCGGTAAATGCGGCTTCACTCTATATTACATCCAGCGCGCCTGGAAGGATCACTTCAACATATGTGCCTTCACCAGGACAACTGTGAATATGCAGCTTCCCACCAAGATTTTCCACCCTCTCATGCATTGAGATTAAACCCATGCCAGCCTGAACCCTTGCTGAATCAAAACCACAGCCATTATCTGAGATCTTCATAGATGCAACTCCCGGGCGCTTCAATCCTGTTAGCGCTATACTGTTCACATCAGATATTTCTCCATTAAAACAAAGCACAATCTCTACATGATCCGCATGGCTATGACGGGCAATGTTTGCCAAGGCTTCCTGGAAGACTCGATAGAACGCTTGTGCACTTGTCGTCGGTAAGTTTTCTTCCCCATATGCAGAAAATTCAACCTGAATGCCTGTTTGCCGCTCCCACTGCACAGTATATGCGCGCAGTGTTTGTTCTAACCCTCGCTCCTGAAGGTTGAGCGGGTACATTTCCTGGATCAGGGTGATCAATTCCTGAAGCACATCATGTACCAGGTTTTCAGCTTCCTCCATATACCCTTCGGCACGCTCAGGTTGGGTGCCAACCAGGCGTCGTGAAGCGCCAATCTGGGCTAGAGCCGCAAAAGTCTTTTGCTTGACACTGTCATGCAAATCACGCGCTAAACGGTTGCGTTCTTTGATTACTGCCAATTCCTGCGCGTTCTCATACAGACGAGCATTCTCGATTGCTAAGCAGGCACGTTGCACAAGCGCCTGAAAAAGTCGCAAATCTCGTTCTTCGAATGCCTGGGGACGTGTATAACACACACTGAACATCCCGAAGAACTCATCGTGAATATAGATTGGCAGAAACATCCAGGAATAGATGCCCTGCTCCAACATCAGTCGGGCGAGGTTGCATTGGGCTGGGTCAGAGTCGATCTCCACGTGGGCATCCGTGACAATGATTGGTTCCTTTAAGTTAACCAGCCATTCAGCCAACTCATCCTGATAAACCTGGCAGTGTGGAGGGATACCTCGCCCAACACGCATCACCAGCTGGTTACTCTCTACCTGGACAGCTGGGTTGGCGGTTGACCAGGCAAATACCGCACTCTTATCCGCGTGAAGGATATCAACCGCAACGTCCACTAAAGCTTGCAGCAGCGGGTCTAGGTTTAAATGGTGATGCATTACCACATCTGCCTGGTAAAGCACTTCTAATTCCTTACGTCGAAGCTCACTTTCCTTTGTCCGCTCGACGATCTGTTCTTCCAATTCTCTATTACGCGCTTGTACACTCACCACCCGGATACGGTAACCAGCTATCGCACCACCGATCACGATCACACCTATCAGTCCCCAAAACCAGCGCGTCTCCCAAAATGGTGGCACTATAGTCAAGCGAACTGCCAGACCAGCTTCATTCCACACGCCATCATCGTTTGCACCTTTTACACGAAGTGTATAGGTACCTCCAGGCAGGTCGGTATATCGACCTGTACGCTCAGTACCCAGGTAGTTCCATTCAGTGTCATAGCCTTCGAGCATATAAGCGTGCTGGTTACGTTCCGGTTGTGAATAACTGAGGGCGGCAAACTCAAATTCGAAATTCCGCACCAATCCAGATAAGGTCAAACCGTCCAGCGATTCAATGGCTTGCTCCACCGGCATCACCTGCCCATCCTGGCGTAACTCCAACAAGACGATGGGTGGAACATAGGGGTTATCGATGATTTGGTCTGGTGAAAAGCTGCTAATCCCATTCACCCCCCCGAAAAGCATCTCCCCTGTCCGGCGCCGTAATGCTGCAGCAGAAAATTGGTTATCCTGTAGCCCATCTTCTGCATCGTAGTTGCGGAACACGCCTGTCGCGGGATTATATTTCGTAAGACCATGATCCGTGCTCATCCATAGGTTGCCAAATTGATCTTGCAGGATCGCATAAACCTCGTCATCTGGTAGACCGTGCTCGACACTGTAGTAGAAAAATTTTTCACTATCCTGATTAAAACGATGCAAGCCGCCTTCTGTACCCACCCACAAAATTTCATTTGAATCCTCGAACAAGGCATAGATTACATTATTGCGCAAGCTATCCGGATTGTTTTTATCGTGACGGAAGGTCGTCAGTAAACCCATATCAGGTTCGTAACGCTTAAGACCTCCCCCCTCTGTGCCAATCCAAAGGTTTCCTTGTTGGTCTTCCAGGAGCGCCTTGACGATCCTATCGCCTCCCACTTCTGTCGAACTGGTGGAAAGTGGCAAGGTGATAAAATGCTCAGTCTGACGATCGAAGCGCGAAAGTCCCTTATCTGTACCCACCCATAAATTTCTCTGTTGATCGATATACAAAACCGTGATGACATCGCTTGGTAGGCTTTCTGGGTTGCGCGGATCGTGACGATAAACCGTAAAGAGTTGATATTTACTATCAAAGCGATTTAATCCTCCGCCGTTTGTACCAACCCACAAAATCCCTGATGGATATTCAGCAATATTTGTCACCCGCCACTCACTGAGACTGTTGGCATTCTCAGGATTATAGCGAAAGTGGGTAATCTGATCACTGGTCTGATCATATTTGTATAAACCATCGAAGGCGCCAACCCATAAATAATCCTGCTTGTCTTCGTAAATAGCGGTGACGTGATCCCGGTAGAATTGTTGGGTGAACTTTTCCTTATAAGGATCATATTTATCTAACAGCCGGGAAGTGCTTACCCACAGGATAGCTGCCCGATCTTCGAATAGAGAATTAACGTAACTACTGCTCGGGCTGTGTGGATTGGCTGCGTCATACACGTAGCGGATGAAATCGTTTGTACGCGGGTCCAGCCAATTGACACCTCCTCCCATCGTTCCAATCCACAGCATACCGCTACGGTCAATGATCAGGGAGGTGATGATGTCGCTGCTCAAGCTGGTAGGGTCTTTAGGATCATAACGGAAATTGATAAACGTTCCTGTCCCCAGATCCAGCTGGTTCAATCCACCACCATAGGTGCCCAACCAAAGCATACCCGAAGGATCTTCCTGGATGGCATATACCGCATTGTGACTTAAGCTCATAGGATTATCTGGATCATGCTGAAAATGGGTGAACATGCCTGTCCGGCGATCCAGCCTATCCACCCCGTTGTTTGTCCCCACCCATAAGTCGTTATGACTGTCTTCATAAATTGCATATACCGTGTTGGATGCCAGGCTGGTGGGGTCTCTTGAATCATATACATAATGCACAAACGTTCCACTGTGGTCCTCCATACGGTTCAACCCGCCGTTGGATGTACCCACCCACAGCACGCCCAGCGAATCTTCATAGATTACACTTACTCTACCTTCACTCAGACTACCTGAATCATCATGATGACGATAATGGATGAAAGTCTCTTGAGCTCGATCTAACTGGTTGAGTCCATCTCCCTCAGTCCCCACCCACAAAATCCCCTGATGGTCTTCAAGTACAGCGGTAACCTGGTTGCTGCTTAAGCTTTCTGGATCATCGATATCATGCTTATAAAATTTGAAATGATAACCATCATAACGCGTTAACCCATCCACTGATCCGATCCAGATAAAGCCGTATTGATCTTGAATCACTTGGGATGGACCAGTTAGCACATTGGCGAACTCATCCTCAACTCGCTCAAAGCGCACTGGTGAGTTACGCTGCGGTAGAGCTGGTAGGAGCTCAGGCGCTTCAGATTGAATAGAATCTTGGGCTTGTGTGGTCTCCGACTCAGATTGGAAGGCTGAATCCTTGGAAACACTTTGCGGATTTGAAACCCAGTCTCTCAAAGTTGACAAAGGAGTGCAAGCGACGCCGAAAACTAGCAGGAATAATCCTGCCCAGCATTTCACCCATCTTAAAGCTGGTGAACGCTTCATATGCACTCCCAATCATTAATAAATACCAACATACCCCGGTTTTGGTTCTCCGGGGTATGGATTAATTATATTAGCGTATATATCCGTTTATACTTTTATACCTTTTATTGAATCATTTACAATTACATCTTCAAGCGTGGGTCGAGGGCGTCGCGCAGACCATCCCCGATAAAATTGATCGCCAGCACAGTAACAAAGATGAAAAAACCGGGGAAAAGCGCCTGCGTAAACAAGTCCTGAAGAGGGGCAGCCCGGGCTTCATTGAGCATGTTCCCCCAAGTAGGCACGGGGGGCATCACACCAAACCCCAGGAACGAAAGTGATGATTCAGCGATGATCACCCCGCCAAAGCCAAGAGTCGCAGCCACAATGATTGGCGCAAAAGAGTTGGGGATAAGATGCTTGAGGATAACATGAGTCTCATCCGCACCCATTGCCCGGGTAGCCTGGATAAATTCCTGACCACGCAAGCTGAGTACCGACCCGTGTACCAATCGAGCAACACCCATCCAGCCGAAAACCACTAACACGAAAATGATGATAATAACGCTAAAATTCGACCCCAAAAACATCTGCAATTGAGAGTATTGACGCAGGCTGCTAGACAGCACCAAAAGCAGTGGGAGTTGAGGTAGAGTAAGCATTATATCGGTAAAACGCATCAAACTTGATTCAATCCCCCCGCCAAAACTACCTGCTACTGCTCCGATAACCGCACCAGCGATCACGGTGAAAAGAGTAACGGATAAAGCAACGAGTAAAGAGATTCGACCAGCATAAAGCAACCGAGAAAACATGTCACGTCCAAGACGATCAGTACCCAGATAATGCATCGGGCGTCCCGGGTCTCCAAGAGACATAACAGGGGCATAGGAACGATTTAAATTGATCTCTTCATAAGGATAGGGAGCAATTACTGACGCAGCGATGCTGGCCAGGGTGATGAGAGTTAACGTGACAAATCCAACCATGGCTAACTTATGATGGCGCAGGCGTCGCCAGGCCAGGGTCCATTGACCAGTAGGTTTCCCCAATTTTTCAACGGCAACTTGCTCCAGGGCGGGTATGGCGATCGAGCTCATCTTATCCTCCGATATAAATCACGCTTCCTTATTTATATTGGACGCGTGGATCGACTAAACCATACGTAACATCTGCCAAAAGATTTGAAAATATTACCAACCCGGCGGTGATCACCAGAATCCCCTGAACAATTGGCCAATCCACATTGGCGATCGCGTCGATCAACAATCGACCCATCCCAGGCCAGGAGAAAATCGTTTCTGTGATTAAAGCCCCTCCGAATAAGGCAGGTATTGCCAGGCCAATCAAGGTGATCAGGGGAATCATTGCATTCCGCAATCCATGCTTAATGATCATCATGCGTTGTGTACATCCCTTTGCGCGGGCGGTGCGCATATAATCCTGACGTAGCACCTCCAACATGGCAGAGCGGGTAAAACGGCTCCACCCTGCTAGATTGAAGAAAGCTAAGACCATTGCAGGGAGGGCAACATGGCGTAAGCCATCATTTATAAGCTCTATCTCCTGACCTTGCAACTCGGGATAGGCGCGTCCTAAAGTAAAGACATTTCCCAACGCCTCGATGATGTCACCTTCCATACCTGAGGTGCGCACTCCGCCAGTCGGAAACCAGTCAAGCGCAACAGCAAAGATGGCAATTGCCATCAAACCCGTCCAAAAGGTAGGCATGGACTGGCCAAAAAAAGCCAACGATGTAACCACATAATCGACGAAGGAATATTGCTTTACCGCTGAATAAATACCCAAGGGAAGGGCGATTAATAATGAGATCGAGAGAGACAAGCCCATCAACAGGAATGTATAACCTAAACGAATGCCGATTAGCTTCGTAACCGCCATGCCTGTTTTTACAGTCCAGGATGTGCCCCAGTCCCCTCTGAAAACCCTGATTAGCCAGCGGATAAATCGCCCCTGATCGAACTTACACGGTTGCTGGTCATCACCGATCTTGGGGCAGTACTTCCCAGGAAGGATTGGTTTATCGAGGTCGAGCAGGGCATTCAGGCGATCAATGTGAGATTGGGTGATGCGCGGATTTGCCTGCCGTAACAGGTCGAACGGCCCGCCGGGAACTAGATTAACAATCACATAGATTAACAACGATACAAAAAAAAGCAAACCTACCGATTGGATCATGCGACGGGCGATATAACTCGACATTTTCTCCTCCGTATCCAGCTCGTCCAGTTACAACGGAGCCGTCGGCATCTGTTGTTGAAGTTCCAAAACGCAGATGTCGAACGGCTCACCATGCCAGATAAAGTGCTATTTATTACTTATACAACACCCACTCCCAGGCATTCCATCCATCGACGCTGGCAGTTGTGGGACCGGGCTTGAAGTTTTGAAAGCCCTCCCGGTTTACATAGACGGTGGTGTTTGAAAAGAGCGGGATCACCGGAACAGCCTCAGTCCACAATTGGAAGAATTTTTCAATATACGGATAACGCAGGTCACGAGATAGGGAAACAACTGGATCAAGCTCATTCATGATTAATGATTGATCAGCTTCGGGATTGCAAAAGCCAACATCGTTCTGACCAGACCAGTTGTTCTCCTCGCTGGGAATGCTGGCACAATCATACAAGCCCATAAACTGTGGATCATCGCCAGTAGTCAGCGTGTAGATTGCTGCATCATAAGTGCGGCAGTAGAGTGGTCCACCCGCCGAACAGGGCGTGAACAGGCCGCGTCCGTAAAGGAATTGGAGGTTGACTCCGACGTTGAGTGCTCGCCACATTTGCTGGATGACTTGAGCCAGCTCCTGGCGATCAACCCGGTCAGTGGTCATCAGGGTGAATTCCAACGTGCTCCCGTCGGCATTAACGCAGGGGTAAACGGAGCAATCCCAACCTGCTTCAGCAAGCAGTGCTCTTGCTCGTTCCAGATCAAAGGGATACTTGGAATAGTTCTCTGTATAAGCCCATGATAGGCCAGGAGGAACAGGCAGGTCGGTAGTGCTTTGCTTATCATAATAGAGTCTTTCAACCAGGGCATCCCGGTCTACGGCATAGAAGAGCGCTTGACGAACACGTACATCATCCAGCGGGAATTTAGTGGTGTTTAAGTCGATGTGCTCCCAGGCATAGCCGCGTGGGTAATTCACCATATACAATCCACCTGCTTCAATCAAATCCAGGTCGGGTGAGTTGTACACGGTCAGACCACCAACACCACCCCGTGCCACAGCATCAATCTCCCCGTTCTGTAAAGCAGATAATACACCAGCTGACTCACCGAAGAAGCGCCAGATGATCGTCTTTATCTGAGCATCTCCTAATGGGAAGGGGAAATCGCTGCGTTCCAGGACGATTTCTTGACCCTGGTTCCATTCCTTTACATAGAATGCGCCATCCCCAGGAACCTGGGTGAAATCGACTGCTGGTTGCTCCGCAGGGGAGATGTCTCCCAGAACATGTACAGGAAGCCAGCCCGGGAACCCAGCATTCCAATAGACAGGATCCACCACTGGTCCAGGCTGATTTGCATAGCCAGATTGCTCGTAATCCGTCTGGAAAGCGGCGAAATTAACATTACCTGTCAGTGTGCCTGCAGCTGCCTGGTGAGCTTGACCAGCGCTCATGAAGACAGTCTTAAATGTCTGATCGTCAACCGCCACGATGTCATAGATCTTTTCGGTGAGGTTGCGTGCAGCGATTTCAGTCTCGGGATTCATAACCAGCGACCAGAAAAAGATCACATCAGCCGGGGTGACGGGAGTTCCGTCCGTCCAACGCCAACCGTCACGGATTTTATAAGTCACCTCCATGTGCTTGTCATCACCCTCACCCACAAATACCGCCCCGCCGTTTTCTAAGCTAGGTACTTCCTCACAGCCAAGGGGGATCCATTCTGCAACTTCATTTTGTCCCAAACAGCCCAGCAGAAAGGCAGCTCGAATGACTGCATTGGCTGACATCGAGCCAAATAAGGGGTGGAGTGAATCAGGTTCCTGCTGCATTCCGATTACAACGGTATCGGTTTGAAGTGGAATCGGTGTTGGTGGTACTGGGGTGGGTGGGATAGGTGTTGGCGTAACGATCACTACTTTTTCAACCACCTCTGGGGTACCTTCTCTCATCACCACTTCAGTGACTACTACAGTTTCAATGATTGTCTCAGGCTGGCAGGCTGATAGAATGAGGCCAATAACGATCACTAGCCCAACCAGTCTAAACATCTGATTAACTTTCATTTCATTCCTCCTAAGATTTTTACAAAAATTGTTTTATGGACATCACAAGTTATTATTAGGTCTCGGGCGATCACTCTTTGTTTGATATCCTCTTTTAGACCTCCTTGTTTGAAAACCGGGTTAGTGGCGATAACTTAGCATGCTACGCTCTGGTCTTTCACTTGGTAAAATCCATGCAGCCATTCGTTTGTCCCGCATGTGCTTTAACAACTGGTCAGCCAGTTGAGCGACCATTTCTACATCAGCCAGACCCGACATCCGCGCACGGCTACCGTTAACATGATGACGGCTGGCGATTTGCACTTCCAGCGTGCCAATTTCCAACCAGCGATCCAGCCTATCCCAACGCAACTCAAAAGAAATAACACTGCTCAATGGAATACGGCGAACCGATTCTGTCCACCAACCCGATTGGATAATTATTTCATCCTCGTCAAATTGATATGTGCGGGCTTTGTATGAGGATTTGACCATCTTGATGGCTGGAAGATACCAGAGGAGATCTGCTACAACGACTGCTTGCAAGATCCTTGTTGCTTGTTTGGTGCTTTCCACATTTAAACTAACCAACCAGGCTGACAGGATGCCCAGTGACAACAAACCTACCGCCCACAAGGTGACGATCACACGCAACCTGATTAGATATCGGGGACTGGGTTTGAATACATTCATCCTATGCCTCAGCCAGTCAGCTACGGTTATGTACCGGTTTAGGCCTCACAGCTCTATGAATTTTCTCTTTTTACCCATGTCCCCCTGCCTGATAGCAGGGGGACACTTTGGAGGAGAAAAGTGTGCACTTTGGAAAGCCTGGCAACATTTCTGAGCTTATTATTGCAAAAATAACCATGTGATACACGACCTGTAAGGAGCCTTTTGCCTCCCTCAGCAGAGGGGTTTCGCACCCCCTCCAGAGAAGTAAACAGTAAACCGTAGGGTATAAGCCTGAGCATCAAATTGTGTTCACCACAAATGGTCAACCGGTTTGAAATGATTAGGCTAATAATCTACAGTAGCGGGCGAGCGAATGTTAACCTTCCAAGCTGATATTCGCGGGTCTGAATCCCGTCGCCCGCTCTAGCTTACCCGATGTGGTAGGCTTTTTTCTTTTTAAAATTAGTAAAGTTAGCAGAAATGAATTCGTAATTTTCTCACCCATTAAGTCGTAAACCGAACTCCCAGTAACTATCTTCATAATATCTTTAAATTTATTTTATATACTTTAGTCACGAAGAATCCACTAGAGTAAAGACGATAGACAGCATTATTGGATAAACCGTGTCCTTCATATTTAAACGCGCCCTTCATCACTGGCAAATGCTTCTAACGTTAGTATTGGGAGTCATCCTTGCCACTGGGATATTAGCCTGCGGTCCTCTGCTGATTGATACGGTTATAAACTTTACCCTGCCATATAAGCTAC
>Ga0153916_10000088_pt1 | contig 50835 bp, 47 predicted proteins | sample Opewatmetagenome_FD_109642 | JGI IMG/M metagenome (GOLD analysis project Ga0153916, IMG submission 109642) | Freshwater wetland microbial communities from Ohio, USA - Open water 3 Core 3 Depth 4 metaG | ecosystem: Environmental > Aquatic > Freshwater > Wetlands | place: USA: Ohio, Lake Erie...
AGCAGGTGGCCGTAGACGCTGTCCGCCAGCGCGCCCGCCTGCGGCAGCAGGACGTCGCGAGTGGCGTGGATTCGCGCTTCGTCCTCGTCCGTGTAGCCGACGAGCTCGCGCGTGGTTGCCAAGTGCCGGTTGAAATCAGGCCCGCGGCTCCGGCCACCCAGCGCGCGCTTGCTGTCGGATGTGTTCTCTACCTGCGCGGTCATCCTGCCTCCTGGCGAGGGGATCGGCCTTCCCCGTCACGGGACACGCGTCCCCGGCATCACGGACTTTCTGGGCAGCAGCGGAGGCGGCCCGTGCCTGGGGAGGAGAAAGGGCCGCCTCCGCTCGTAGCCACGCACGCAGGAGCGCGCGTTTTCTACCGTAATGTTCCGGCCGTCACGACACTCAGTCAATCCGGACGGCGCCGCCTCGCTTCAGACCGCCGCCTCGCCACGCTCGCCCGTGCGGACGCGCATCACGTCGTCGATGGACGAGACGAAGATCTTGCCGTCGCCGACCGCGCCGGTCCGTGCCGAATCGGCGATGGTGGCGAGCACCGTCTCAAGCATGGAATCGGGGACGATCGTCTTGATCTCCACCTTGGGCAGCAAGTCGACTCTATAGACGTTTCCCTTCCACTGCTGTGTGACGCCCCGCTGGGCCCCGTGGCCGAGCACTTGCGTGATGGTGACACCCTTGATGCCGATCTCCTCCAGGGCCTTGCGCACGACCGGCAGCATCTCCGGCCGGATGACGGCTTCGACCTTCTTCATGCGTCCATGTCCTTCCTCCGTCCCGAGCCACATTTCCTCGCTCCGCCTTCAGCGGCGCGTGACAGTGGCAGATTATCCGTTAGCCCCAGTCGTGCTGGGTGCGGCCGAGTGGACGACACCGGGTACCGGCGCGCTCGCGCGCGCCGTGCTGAGGTCGCCATAGATCGGCAAACCGCCGCGATTGACGACGAATTCCGGGTAGGCCGGCGCACCGTGCTCGTGAAGATCCAGACCTTGGCGCTCGCCTTCCTCGGAGATGCGGAGAGTGCCAGTCAGCTTGACGGCGTACATCAGCACGATGGAGACCGCGAACACGGCCGCCGCGACACTCAGCGTGCCGTAGGTCTGGGTCCAGAGCAGGTGCGTGCCTCCGCCGTAGAACAGCCCGTCGATCGTGCTGGTCGCGTCCGCGCCGGTCGCCGTCGGAGCGCCGTACTTCGCCGCCGCAAACAGGCCAAGCGAAATCGTGCCGGCGATGCCCGCGAACATGTGCACCGGTACCGCGCCGATCGGGTCGTCGATGCGCAGGTACTCCAGCACCTCCAGTCCAATGATTGCCGCCGCAGCACCAATGATGCCGATGAAGAACGCACCCACCGGGTCGACCCAGTAGCACGGGCACGTGATCGCCACGAGTCCGGCGAGAAAGCCGTTTACGGTGAGGCCGAGGTCCCACCGCAAGCTCCGCGCGTAGGAGTAGAAGAGGGCGGTGAGACCGGCAGAGCAGGCAGCAAGCGTCGTGTTGAACGAGACGCGTCCGATGCCCGACGCGTCCAGCGCGGACAGCGTGCTGCCCGGGTTGAACCCGTACCAGCCGAACCAGAGGATGAGGCCACCCACGGCGCCCAGGATGACGTTGTGGGGCGGCATCGGGCCACCGCCGTCGCGCTTGAAGATGCGGCCGAGGCGCGGGCCCAGCGCGATGGCGCCCGCCAGCGAGATTGTGCCGCCGATTGTGTGGACCACGGTAGAACCGGCGAAGTCGTGGAACCCCTTGGCGACCAGCCAACCGTCCGGTCCCCACGCCCAGTGGCCGATGATCGGGTAGATGAACCCAGTGACGCCGATGCTATAGAGAATGTCGCCGATGAAGCCGCAGCGTCCGACCATGGCGCCTGACGTGATGGTCGAGGCGGTGTCGGCGAACGCGAACTGGAAGACCCAGAAGGCGAGAAGCGGCACGCCCGTCGTGCCGTACGTGTCCGGCAGATTCTGAAGGAAGAAGCCGTGCGTCCCGATGATCTTGTTGCCGTCCTCGAACATGAAGGCGAACCCGATCGCCCAGAACAGCACACCGCAGATGCACGTGTCCGCGATGCCCTCTACAAGAATGTTGACGGACTCGCGCTCGCGCGCGAAGCCCGACTCGAGCATAACGAAGCCCACCTGCATGCCGAAGACGAGGAAGGCCGCGATCAGCGTCCATGCGGTGTTGATGGCGTTGACCGACGCCACCGGATCGATGGTCGAGCCATCCTGAGCATGCGCCACGCTGGGCATCAGCTCGTGCATCAAGAACAGGACGATCGCGAGCCCGATCATCTTGCCAGTCATCAGGAGCGCGACGTTGCGTCTCATGATGGGGTTACCTGCGTTCGTGCGCAGCCTGCCCAATACGGTGTCCATGTAGCCTCCTCTGCAGCAACGGCCGGACGCAAGGAAGGAATCGGGGCTCCCCAGCGTGATTGGATGCCCGATGATGGCGTGTGGAGGTTTCAACAGGATGTCCGCACCGTGAACGGTTCGTGTCGGCCATGTTGCGGGCATGTTGCGTTGGGCGTGGCAGCGCCACCGGCGCAAACGCTGGCCCGGAGTGCCGGCCGCCTCAGCGGCCCCTTTTCTCCGCGGCGGTGATCGGGTCTACTCTCGACGAGCGGCCGCACAGCGGCGCCAGCACTCCGAAAGGACGTCCATGGACCAGCTCTTTTCAATCGACGGCAAGGTGGCGGTGGTGACCGGAGGGTCGCGCGGCATCGGTCTGATGATCGCGCGGGGGTTCGTGGAGGCCGGGGCGAAGGTCTACGTCTCCGCGCGGAAGGCGGAGGCCTGCGAGGCGGCGGCAAAGGAGCTCTCGCATGCGGGCGCGTGCATCGCGATGCCGGCCGACGTCAGCACCGAGGAGGGCTGCCGCCGCCTGGCGGACGAGGTAGCGCAGCGAGAGGAGCGGCTGCACATCCTGGTCAACAACGCCGGCGCGAACTGGGGGGCGCCGCTCGCCGAATATCCGGACTCGGCGTGGGACAAGGTGCTGGCGACGAACGTGAAGGGTGTGTTCCACCTGACGCGATTCATGCTGCCGCTGCTGGAGAAGGCGGCGAGCGACGACGACCCGGCGCGCGTGATCAACATCGGCTCGATCGACGGGCTACAGGCGCCGATGCTCGAGACGTACGCGTATTCGGCGAGCAAGGCGGCCGTGCACCACTTGACGCGCGTGCTGGCGCACCGGCTGGCGCCGCAACGGATCACCGTCAACGCGATCGCGCCCGGCCCGTTCGAAAGCAAGATGATGGCGGAGACGTTGCAGCGCTTCGGCGAGCAGATCCGCGCGTCGTGTCCGCTGGGGCGGATCGGCCGGCCGGAGGACATGGCCGGGACGGCGATTTTCCTCGCATCGCGGGCGGGGGCGTACCTCACCGGCGCCGTGATCCCCGTCGACGGCGGCATCTCGACGCGGCACGGGTAGGCGCGCCGCTTCAGGCGGCGACGGCTTCCGCCTCGCGCTCGCGGTCCGCCAGCGCCAGCAGCCGCGGCACATCGACGAGCGACACCAGGTACTCCTCGAGCTTGGCGATCGCGACGATGAAGCCGTGCTCGCGCGCGCCGCACGCGGACGCGTCCTCGATGCGGGAGCCATCGACCATCATGACCTCGGTAACCGCGTCGACGACGAAGCCGAGGTAGCCGGTGCCGTTCTCGACGACGAGGATGCGCGTACGGTCGGTGACGTCGGTCGGCTCGATGCCGAGCAGCGCGCTGAATGTAGCGACCGGGATGACGCGGCCGCGGAGATCCGTCATGCCGGCGATGTAGGGCGCGCTGGCCGGGATCGGCGTGATCTCCTGCATGAGGATGATCTCCTGCACGATCTTGATGTCGATGCCGAAGTAACCGATGCCGGACTTGAAGATGACGAGATGGGCGGCCTTTCCGGCACGGAACCCGGAGTCCGCCGCGGGCTGCACCGCCGGGGTCACCGGCGATGCGTCGTGGGCGGACAGGAGCGAGATCGGTTGCCTAGCCTTGCCTTTCGCTTGCGTCTTCGCTGCCATGAGCTGACCTGCCTCCTGGACGATGAGACCTGGTGGCCGGCAGCCTCAGTGCCGCCGGCCACCCCTGAGATGCCTTAGGCCGCCTGCTTGAAGGCGTCCACTCGCTGCTTCTCCTGCAGGACCAGCAGGAGGAAGTCGTCCATCCCCTCTGCCTGCTTGCCCAATGCCGTGGTCTTCTGCGCCATGTCGGAGATCTGGGCCGTAACCTCTTCGACGCCGGCCGAGACCTGCTCGGACGCCGCGGCGGCCTGCTCGGCCTGCGCCGAGGCGCTGCCGACGGCGTCGTTGACCTTCTCGCTGTTTTCGGTCATCGCGTCGGAGGAGATCTTCATCTGCCCGGCGACGGCGGTCAGGTCTTCCATGGCCCTGTTGAGCTGCTCGGACTGGCTGGTGATGTTCTGGGCAGCGGTGGCGATGCGGGCCATGCCGCTGCTCAGCTCGACGTTGCCGGAGACGATCTCCCGCATCGCGTCGCCGGCTTCGCCGGCGACGGACATGCCCTTCTCGACGTCGGCGACGCCAGTCTGCATCGCCTGGACAACTTCGCGGGTCCCGGCCTGCACGGCGCCGATCAGCTTGGCGATCTCCTTGGACGACTCGGCCGCGCGCTCGGCGAGCTTGCGCACTTCGTCGGCGACCACGGCGAAGCCGCGGCCCTGGTCACCGGCGCGGGCGGCCTCGATCGCCGCGTTCAGCGCGAGCAGGTTGGTCTGGCTGGCGACGTCATCGATGGTCTCGATGATGCCGCCGATCTCCTCGCCGCGCTTGCCCAGCTCTTCGACGCGCGTCGCGGCCTTGTTGACCGCGTCGCGGATCGCGTCGAGCCCGCCGATCGTCTTCTCGACCGCCGCCTGGCCGGACTTCGCGCCCTCGCTCGCCCGGTTGGCGAGGCTGTTGGCGTCGTCCGCGTCCTTCGTGATCGACTCAATCGCCTGGGCGACGCTGGACGTGATCGCGGCGCCTTCGTTTGCCGTCTGCTGCGTGCGGTGCGCGGCCTGCGCGACCTCGGCGATCGCTGCGCCGAGCTGTTTCATCTGCTCAGCGGTGATACTCATCGCCTCTGTCTGCTTGGTCGCGCCGGCGGCAATCTCGGTGATGGCGCGTGCCATCTCCTGGGCCGCACGGTCGATCTCGCCGGCGCCGGAGCTGAGCTCGCTTGACGACGTCGTCAGCGCCGCACTCGTCTCAATGAGGCGCTCGAGCATCGCGCCGAGGTACGCCTCGATGGCGAGCGTCATGTCGAAGATGAGCAGCTTATTCCAGGCGAGGAGCGTGTTCATCAGCCGCTCACCCTCGAGGTGCTGGAAGAGGAGCGGGTAGACGAGCGTGAAGTAGAGAGTGTAGGAGCCCATGTTCCAGCGCGGCTCCACGCCGATGTCCAGGTGCCGCTCGCCGATGAGGAGGCGGTTGTCGATGTGCGACTCGTCGATGCGGCCGTTGAGGAGCGACCGGAGGTAGCCCTTCTGCGCCCCCTCCAGTGTGTTGCGGTTCGACCCGCCACGCTCGACCACGGCCTTGAACTCGTTGAACTGGAAACTGAAGTCGTAGAACTCGCGGACGATGCGCTCTGCCTCCGGGTCGAGGAACGACTTGCAGGCCCGGATCAGTTCCAGGTCCTCATCCGTGAGATCGATCCACCGCTTGCGCAGGCTGAGGTCGCTCGACGTGATCCCCAGCTTCTGCCGCATTGACTTGGCCGCCATACGTCCTCCCTTTCAGGTCTACTCCCAAAGCGCATTCCCCGCGATGTCACCGTCATCCTCGTACACGCACCGGCGGGCGCATATGAGGAATTTTCTGTATCGCCAACCGTTTCTTTCCTAGCGCTGGAGTGATCTGTTCGCGAGTGACGGATCGCCGTCATCGCTGAGGAAGAGCCGCCGCGTGGCATCGACCAGCGATGCGTCGCCGCCAGCGCGGAGCGCTTTGCCGTAGGTGTGGAACAGGCGTTTGATGAGCACGCGCGTCACGTTGTCGAGCCGCTCGCGCTCCTCTCCTTCGAGGCTTCCCGCACGTACGATCTCGGCCTCACGGACGCGTTCGACCCAGCGGTAGAGCTGGCGGGCGGCGGCGGCGCCGGCGCCGTGGTGATGGTCCCACAGGCGTCGCGCCGCCGCGGCCGCAGCGTCGGCGAGGCGCGCCTGCATGTCGCGTTCCTCCGCTGACAGGACGTCGGCCCGCGCCAGATCCGACAGGTCCAGCACACTCGCGGCGATGCCAGACGGCCACGCGAAGCGCGGCATGGTGAGATCGACTGTGAGGCTGCTCGACCGCGCAGCTTCGACGATGGCCGCGCGCATTGCCGGGGGCGCATCACCCTTGAAGGCGAGGATGAGACAGGCGCCAGCGGCGACGCGCGGCAGATCGTACAGCGTCACGGCGCCAGCGCCCGCCGAAGCCGCCGTTGCGGTCGCGTGACCGTGGTGCCTGCTGGCCAGGTAGACCGCGTCGATGCCGAGGGCGGCAGCCCGCCGGGCGAGGTGGCCGGCCATCGCGCCAGCGCCGACGATGCAGGCGCGGCGCGGCGGCGGGGTGCCGGCGAGCCGGAGCGCGAGGTCGAGCTGCACGCCTGCGTTGCGCGGTTCCACACCGGCACGCAGCCGGGCCTCGCGGCCGGCCGCGACGGCGGCATCGCCGAACGCGCGCAGGGTGCCCGTGGCGTGGGCGAAGGCGGCGCGCACCTGCGCGAGCACGTCGGTCTCGCCGACGACGAGCGAGTCCGCGCCGGCGACGACCAGCGCAAGGTGCTCCAGGGCGTCCCGCCCGTGTAATTCGGCGCTGCCGACGACGCCCTCGGCTTCTCCCGGCTCGTCGATGCGGTAGTGCTCGACGCGCGTGCAGGTGGCCACGACGACGTGTGTATCGCCGGGGACGAGGGTGCGCGTGGCAGCCGCAACCTCGTCGGCCGACGATGTCCTGAGCGTCCACACACGCGCGTGGATGTCTTCGAAGGTCTTCACGATCCTCCCCCGGAGCGCGCCGCGCTGCCCGCGCGCGGTGTCAGGTACGTTACGGCGCCGCCGCTGCCGGGCGGAATCGGTACAACGACCTAGGGATCAGATCAGCGTGAGGAGAAATGCGCAGATTGATCTGCCGGCGCGGGGATTACCTCGCTTCACCGGCGGCGACGTCGTCGGCGCTCGTGCGGTGCGGCACGCGCGTGGCGGGGACCGTCCCCATGCGGCCAGCGTGGAAATCCTCGAGGGCCTGGAAGATCTCGTCGCGCGTGTTCATGACGAACGGGCCATAGCGGGCGATGGGCTCGTGGATCGGGCGGCCGCCGAGCAGCAGCACCTCCCAGCCCTTCTGCGCCGCCAGCGGCTGCTTTTCCGCCGCGCGGATCACCAAAGCGTCGCCCTGGCCGAAGGCGGCGAGCTGACCCTCGTCCAGGGGGCGCTGCTCGACGCCGGCGAAGCCCTGGCCGGCGAGCACATAGACGACGGCGTTGAAGTCGCGCGGCCACGGCAGCGCCAGGCGAGAACCCGGCGCGACCGTCGCGTGCAGGTACGTGATCGGCGTGTATGTGGAGCCGGGGCCGCGGTGGCCCGCCAACTCGCCCGCGATGACGCGGACGAGCGAGGAGCCGTCATCGCTGGACAGCAGCGCGACGTCGCGCGCCTCGATGTCCTGGTAGCGCGGCGGCACCCACTTCTGCGCCGCCGGCAGGTTCACCCAGAGCTGGGTGCCATGGAACAGGCCGCCACGCGCTACGAGCTGCTCGGGCGGCTTCTCGATGTGCTGGATGCCCGCGCCCGCGGTCATCCACTGCGTCGCGCCGTCGGTGATGAGCCCGCCGCCGCCGGTGGTGTCCTGGTGCTCGAAGGCGCCGTCGATCATGTAGGTGACGGTCTCGAAACCGCGGTGCGGGTGCCACGGCGTGCCCTTCGCCTCGCCGGGCGCATACTCGACGGCGCCGATGTGGTCGAGCAGCAGGAACGGGTCGGCCAACGAGAGGTCCATGCTCGGGAACGGCCGCCGGACCTCGAACCCCTCGCCTTCGAGCTGACGGTGCGCCGTCACGACCTTCAACACCGGCCGCCATGCGGTCTCCTTCTCGGCGAGGGCGACGAGGCGCGGCAAGGCGAGCGTATCAGCGGTGACTGCGGGCATGTGGGTCTCCTGGCGTGTTATCCGGGGTGCCTTATGCATCCATGATGGCAGATTCATTGGCGCTGTACAAAGTACCGTGCTCACAGGCTCTACCAAGTATCGATGCTCGGGCGCTTCTTGCCCTGGCGCGGGGGCAGCGGCGGGACAGAACGCAGCGCCGCCGACACCCAGAGGCGCGAGTCGACCGGATCGATCACGTCGTCGATCTCGAAGTGCGACGCGGTGTTCGTCGCCTTACCGTGCTGGTACATGCGCTCCACCATCTCGTCGTAGACGGCCTTGCGCTTCTCCGGCTCTTCGATCGCGGCCAGCTCGTTACGATAGCCAAGCTTCACCGCGCCCTCGAGGCCCATGCCGCCGAACTCGCCCGTCGGCCAGGAGACGGTGAAGAACGGCGCTTTGAAGCTGCCGCCGGCCATCGCCTGCGCGCCGAGGCCGTAGGCTTTGCGCAGGACGATCGTGAACAACGGCACGCTGACGCTGGCGCCGGTCACGAACATCCGCGCCGCGTGGCGGACGAGCGCCGTCTTCTCCACCTCCGGCCCGACCATGATGCCGGGGGTGTCGCAGAGGAACAGCAGCGGGAGGTCGAAGGCATCGCAGAGCTGCATGAAGCGGGCCGCCTTGTCGGCGCCGTCGCTGTCGATCGCGCCGGAGAGGTGCAGCGGGTTGTTCGCGATGAGGCCCATCGGCCGGCCCTCGATCCGGATCAAGGCGGTCACCATGCCGCGGCCGAAGTGCCGGCGCAGCTCCAGCACCGAGCCGGCGTCGGCGACCGTCTCGATGACAGAGCGCACGTCGTAGCTCCGGCGCCGGTTCTCCGGGATGATCGAGCGCAGCAGGCGCTGGTCGGCGCAGCTCCAGTCCGCGACGGCCCCCTGGAAGTACGAGAGATACTTTTTCGCGGCCTGGACCGCCTCCGCCTCATCGTCGACGAGGATGTCGATGACGCCGTCCGGCGCCTGCACGTCGACCGGGCCGATCTCGTCCGGCCGGAACACGCCGAGGCCGCCACCCTCGATCATCGCCGGGCCGCCCATGCCGATGTTCGCGTTCTTCGTCGCGATGACGACGTCGCAGCAGCCGAGCAGCGCCGCGTTGCCCGCGAAGCAGCGCCCGGAGACGATGCCGACGAGCGGCACGAGACCGCTGAGCTTGCCGAAGTAGTTGAAGGCGAGGCAGTCGAGGCCGGCGACGCCGAGCCCGTCGGTGTCACCGGGGCGTCCGCCGCCACCCTCCGTGAAGAACACGATCGGCAGGCGCCAGGTCTCGGCCAGCTCGAACATGCGGTCCTTCTTGCGGTGGTTCTGCTGGCCCTGCGTGCCGGCAAGCACCGTGTAGTCGTATGACATGGCGATGCAGCGCGACCGCGACTCGTCGAAGCGATCGCCGTTGACGCTGCCGATGCCGGCCACGAGGCCGTCCGCCGGCGTCCGCTCGATCAGCTCATCGACCGGGCGGCGGCGCCGCTGCGCGGCGATCACGAGCGGGCCGTACTCGACGAAGGAGCCCGGGTCGCACAGATCCTCGATGTTCTCGCGCGCCGTCCGCTGGCCGGTCGCGCGGCGGCGCGCGACCGCGTCGGGCCGCGCGGCGTCGAGCCCGATGGCGTGCCGCTGCCGCACCTCCGCCAGATCGGGCCGCACGCGGTCGAGATCCACCTGCTCCTCGCCGTCGCCTTCCCCCGCCTCGACCTCGGCTTCCTCAATGAACGCGAGCGGGTGCCCCTGGAACACCGCATCGCCCAGCGCCACCGCGAGCCGCTGCACGCGTCCGCTGGCCTCGGCGGCGATGACATGCTCCATCTTCAGCGCTTCCATGACGAACAGCCGCTGCCCTGCACGGACGAGGTCGCCCTCGCGCACGTCGACCGCAACGATCGTGCCCTGCATCGGCGCGCCCACGACGAGCGTGCCTGCGGGAACGTCGGCATCGACGGCGCCGGGGATCTTCGCACTTGCGGCGGCTGACTTGCCGTGATGGAGCACGGCGAGCGGGTCGTTGGGGTCAACGCGGGCGCCGGCTAGACCGCGCGGCTGATCGGTCGCGGTGCCCACGAAGAACAGGCGGCGATGAACCGTCTCGTCGGCGTCGACGAGCTCCGCGGCGTGATCCTCGACGAAGCGCGTGTACGTCCTGTTCGCGACGAAGTCGGGGTGCCGCAGCAGGTTCTGCAGGAAGGGGGCGTTGGTGGTTACGCCTTCGATCCTGAACTCGCAGAGCGCTCGGTACGCCCGCGCGACGACATCGGCGAAGTCCGGCGACGGGGTGTGCACGATCAGCTTCGCCAGCAAGGGGTCGAACGCGGGGTTCGTGGTGTAGCCCGCGTACGCGCAGGCATCGACGCGAATGCCGGGGCCGGACGGTACCTCGAACGCCGCGATGGTGCCGCCGGCCGGCCGCACCGTGCCGTCGAGATCCATCGACTCGGCGTTGATGCGAAGCTGCATCGCGAAGCCGCGCGGTGCCGGCAGTTCGGCCTGGCGCAGGCCGATCTCCGCGAGCGAGCGGCCGGCCGCGAGCCGCAGTTGCACGTCCACGAGGTCGATGCCGATCACCTCTTCGGTCACGGTGTGCTCGACCTGCAGCCGCGCGTTGGCCTCGATGAACGCGAAGGCGTCGGGGGCAGCGGCTGCCGTGTCGATCAGGAACTCGAACGTGCCGATGTTGTCGTACCGCACATCGGCCGCAAGGCGCAGCGCGGCCGCGGCGAGCCGGTCGCGCAGAGCGGCCGACAGCCCGGGGCTCGGCGCGACCTCGACGATCTTCTGGTAGCGGCGTTGGAGCGTGCAGTCGCGCTCCCAGAGCTGGCTGACGCTCCCAGAGCCGTCGCCGACGACCTGCACCTCGACGTGGCGGGCGCGCGGGATCAGCCGTTCGACGTAGAGGTCGCCGACGCCGAAGGCGGAGCGCGCCTCGGACCGGCAGCGCTCGTAGGCGTCGTCAATGTCATCGGAGCGGTGGACCGCACGCACGCCGCGGCCGCCGCCGCCGGCGACGGCCTTGATGATCATCGCCTCGCCCTCGCCGAGCGACGCGAAGAATGCGTGCGCTTCCTCAAGACTCGTCGGCCCCGCCGTGCCGCGCAGCACGGGCACACCCAGGCGCTCGGCCAGGGCGCGCGCCCGCGCCTTGTCGCCGAACAGGTCGAGAATCTCCGGCCGCGGCCCGACGAAGGTAAGGCCGGCCTCGGCGCAGCGCCGGGCGAACGCGGCGCTCTCGCTCAGGAAGCCGTAGCCGGGGTGGACCGCGTCGCATCCGGACTCCCGGGCCACGGCGACGATCTGCTCCGCGTCCAGGTAGGCCGCCGCGCCGATCCCGCGCAGCGGGCGCGCCTCGTCGGCGCGGCGGACGTGCAGGGAGCGCGCATCATCTTCGGAGAAGACAGCGACGGTGCGAATCCCCAACTCGGCGGCGGCCCGCAGGATCCGGACGGCGATCTCACCTCTGTTGGCGACGAGGAGGCACGTGACACTCATGGCATCAGCTTTCCTGGCGGGGCGCGGGAGGGCCGGCTCTCTACATCGCCCAATCTTAGCGCGAGAATGCACGACGGCCGTCATGTCTTCTCGGCGCGGCAGCGGCGCAAAGCGCGACCGGTATACTGCTTCGTAGGGGCGACGCCGTCGCCGAGCCGGTGAGCCGGGCAGCGTGGCGCTCGTGGTATGGGATTCGACTGGTGAACGCGAACGACAACAGCCGCAGGCTCGACCCCATCGACGAGCGCCTGCTCAACGAGATGCAGGATCGTTTCCCGTTGGTCCGGGAGCCGTTCCGCGAGCTGGCGGCGCGCGTTGAGGCCGGGGAGGCGGACGTCATCGAGCGGCTGGCAGCGCTGCGCGCGTCCGGCATCCTCCGCCAGGTCAGCCCGATCTTCGACACGAAGGCGCTCGGATACACGTCATCGCTCGTCGCGATGCGCGTGCCGGAGGATCGCCTGCGCGAGGCGGCCCGGATCGTCAACGCCCATCCGGGCGTGAGCCACAATTACCGCCGGACGCACCCGTTCAATCTCTGGTTCACCATCGCGGTCCCGCCGGGATCGGACCTGCGAGCCCACATCAGCTCGCTCCACGAACTGGCGGGCGCCGAATCGACGCGGCCGCTGCCAACGCTGCGGCTGTTCAAGATCGAGGTGACACTCGACATGTCGGGCGAGCGGTCGATGGAGCACCGCTCCCGGCCGCAATACACGCACGAGATGCGGGAGGCCGCCGCAAAGGAGCAGCTTTCGGCGCGGGACATCGACGTCATCCGGGTGGTGCAGGGTGACCTGCCGCTGCGCTCCGACCCATTCGCGCCGGCGGCGGACTCGCTCGGCATGAACGCCGACGAGCTGATCGAAGAGCTGCACGGCCTGGAGCGGCGGCGTTACCTGCGACGGTTCGCGGCGATCCTGCGGCACCGCAAGGCGGGCTTCGGGGTGAACGGGATGGCCGTCTGGGACGTGCCGGAGGACCAGATCCGCGCCGTTGGCGAGACGATGGCTGGATACAGCGCGATCAGCCACTGCTACCAACGCCCCCGGTACGAGGACTGGCGCTACAACCTGTTCACGATGATCCACGCGCGCAAGCGGGATGAGTGCGAGCAGTTCGTGGCACGGCTTGCCGAGGAACACCGCCTCGCGGACCACGCCGTCCTGTACTCCACGACGGAGTACAAGAAGGCGCGGCTGTCGTATTTCACGCCGGAGCACGACGCCTGGGAGCGGGCGCACGTCCCTTCGTAATTCCGGAGCGGCCCCTTGAACTCCTCGCGTTCGGCGCCGCGCCACTGTAGTCGAAGGCGATGTCGGCCTCGTTTCCGACGACCCATGCGTATCCGGGCGGGATGACCGCGACGTCACCCGCGCCGGACTCGCAGTCGCGGCCACCGGCCGTATGCCCTTCCATGCGTCCGGCGACCTGGCAAGCGATGCGGCGCTTCGCGCTCGAAGCTGTGGACGGCCGGGGAGCCTATGCAGGGCGTGCCGACCGAGTAGCCTGCGGCTCGGATACGTCAGAAAAACCGAGGGTAAACCCTTAAGGGCTGGCAGCAAGATGCCGAAGCTACTAGGTGGATGGGGCATCTATCTAGGAGGAAGAACTAATGCTGCTCAACACCCTCGCCATGCGTGCGCTCATCGCACTCCAGAACATCGAAGCCCGGTTTCGGGACGAAGAGGGCCAGACGCTGGCCGAATACGGCCTGATCATGGCCGTGATCGCCATCGCCGTGGTCGTCGCGGCCGTGGTCGCGTTCCGGGGCGCCATCGTCTCCGCGTTCAACGGCGCGACCCAGTGTCTCAGCGGATCCTGCTAATCGCATGATGTCAGTCCCCCGGCGCACCGCCTAAGCTGCGGTGCGCCGGCTGGGCCTGGCTCCGGAGAGCTCGAGGACACCGGCATAGCCCGAATGCCGCCGGGCGGGCCGGCGTTCCGCCCCTCCACAAGTTCCCGCAGTGTCACCGCCGTGATGAGGTCGATGCAGGACCTAACGCTTGCCGTGGCCAGTGTCCATACGGGCTCGTTCGATCGCGCAACGGTCCATGTACCGGCCTCATTCTCCTGTCCCGTTCCGTCGCTGATCCGACTACAGCGCCTGGCGAATCGGAGCAAACTCGCCAACCGACCAGACGGTCGGCGTCCGCATTGCCTGTGAGGCCGGCGCGGGGGTGTTCGGTGTCCCGGTGCCCACACCTACACCCAACGGTCGGCGACCTGCGGCGGTTCAAGAGAGAACGTGCCAATACCGATACTTTTCCGGCGGAGGCGGGCGACCACCCGCCCAGACCGTCCGCGCGCAGAAGAACGGCATGATGTTCGATCCCGCAAGCTACTCGTTCAGCTTCTACTCCCTGCCCGTGCTGGTAGTGGGTGTGCTGAACGGCGGTCTCGGCATCGCCACGCTGCGCCGCGAGCGCGCGTCCGTCGTCAGCGTGACGTTCTGCGCCATGACGCTCTCCACGACGCTCTGGCTCCTGAGCTTCGCCGCCGTGTATTCGACCGGCGATCCGTCAGTGGCGCGCGCATGGGTGCTGGTCGAGCACTTCGGGCTCGTCCTGATCCCGACGACGGTGTTCCTGTTCTCGGCCGCAGTCACCGGCCAGCTGCAGGAGAAGCAGGCGTTTGCCTGGTTCAGCGGGGCATACGCGATGGCCCTCTTCGGCATCGTGGTCGGGAGCGACCGGCTGCTGACGGGGGTACACCACTACTTCTGGGGCTACTACCCGACGTATGGCCCGCTCGTCCCGTTGCTCCTGGGGCATTTCGGCGTGTTCCTCGGCGCGAGCCTCCACATGTACCGCGTCACCGCCGCGACGACGCGATCCGATGCCCAGCGCCGCAGGCTGAAATCCATCCTCGTCGCGCTGTCGATCGCGTACCTGGGGACGGTGGACTTCCTGCCGACGTTCGGGGTGCCGGTCTATCCGTTCGGCAGTCTGTTCATCTGCGCCTTCGCCGTGTTCGCCGCGCGCGCGATCTGGCGCTACCGGCTCGTCGACATCACGCCCGCCCTCGCCGCGCGGCAGATCATCAATACGATGCGCGAGGGTCTGCTGGTCATCGACCGCGACGGCGCGATACGGCTGGTGAACGACGCCGCGGCCGACATGTTCGGCACCGCGCGCGCGAACCTGCTCGGCGCGCAGGGAACCGAGATCGACTCGCGCTTGACTGATAGCTCGCTCGACCGCCTGGTGGGAAGCGATGACGTCAGTCTGTCCGAGGCGTCCTATCGCCGTCGCGACGGCAACACAGGCACCGCTATCGTCTCAGTCTCGCGGCTGCGAGACCGACGGGGGGAGTGGGTAGGGACGGTACACATCTTCCACGACATCACCGAGCGCAAACGCGCTGAAGAGCAGATCCGGTACCTGGCGTTCCATGACGTCCTGACCGGCGCCGCGAACCGCTCTGTGCTGATGGACCGTCTGTCGCAGGCCGTGGCCCAGGCGCGCCGTGACGGAAGCGCCGTGGGGCTAATCTTCATCGACCTCGACGGGTTCAAGAGCGTTAACGACACGCGGGGCCACGACGCGGGCGACGTGCTGCTGAGGGACATCGCCGACCAGATCCGCGGGCTGCTGCGCGAGGGTGACACGCTGGCGCGGGTCGGCGGTGACGAGTTCGTCGCGCTGCTGCCGCGCGTCCATGACGCCGACGAGGCGGAGCAGGTGGCGAAGCGCATCCTGAGCCAGCTGTCCGAGCGGGCAACCGCACAGGCCAGCGGGGTGGCGGCGAGCCTTGGCATCGCGATGTATCCGCAGGACGGCGAGGAAGCGGAGACGCTGCTCGGTCGCGCCGACGCGGCGATGTACGAGGCGAAGAAGAGCGGCGGCAACACCTGCCGGATCTTCGGCTCTCTCGATACGGCTGAGAACTCAGCCGCCTGACCTTCGCAGGATCCCGCCGGCCTCAGCCCGGCCGACCCATCCACCAATGGCGAACGCAACAATGGTTACGCCGCCGCCCGGGGGCGCGAGGGCGGCGGTGGCGCAGCGCGTCCGCGCCATGCGATCATATGCGCATCCGTGAAACAGCCTGGCGGACATGGCGCCGGCCGTGAACCTGCGCCGCACGTGTGTCAGTGGATTGGGGGCGAGAATCACCACGGTTGTCGGCAGTACGGCGACGGAGCAAGACCGGGTGACCCGTCATGGGCAGGGAGGCGGAGCGCTGCTGATCGTCTCCGATACGCTGCCGCCGGACCCGAACGGCGTGGCGCTGATCGCGCTGCGCACGGCTGAGATCCTCGGCTCGCGGACGGCGGTGTGTCTCCTGGGGCCGCGCGGCGCGGCGCCGGCGGCGGGCGTCGAATACCGTGGCGTGTCCCGGCTGCCCATCGGCACGGGGGACTACGACCTGCCCCGCCCGGCCTTCGCCGCCGTCGCGGAAGCAGTGCGCGACAGCTCGCGCGTCATCGTACACACGCTCGGTCCGCTGGGGTGCGCGGCGCTGCACTACGCACGGCGGCACCACCGCCAGAGCACGCTGTTCCTCCACAACGATCTGCCGCTGCTGATGCGTCACAACCTTCCGGCGAGTCCGGTAACGCCGGCCGCTGAGTGGCTGGCCCGGCGCGTGGAACGGTGGGCCGTGCGCACGGCGACGCGTGTGGTCGCGCCGTGGAATAAGCCGGGCGAGCGATTCGAGGTGTTGCGGCTGGCGCCACCGCGCTACGAGCCGGATGAACAGACGGGGCACCGCAACGGGGCGGTGGTCATCGCCTACCACGGGCGTGTATCACGTGAGAAGGCGGTCGACGCGACAGTGCGCGCGATGGCGATCGCGGACCCACGGCGTGAGAAGCTGCGACTGCGCATCGTGGGCGATGGCAGCCAGCTGGCGGCGACGCTCGGCCTCGCCCATTCGCTGGGTGTGCCGACGGAGCACGTGCCGTGGTGCGCTGACCCTCGCGGGGCGCTCGTGGGCGCGGAGATCTACGTGACGGCGTCGAGGACGGAGACATACTCGATGACCACCCTCGAGGCGATCGGGTGCGGCATGCCGCTGATCGCCCGCGGCGTCGGACAGATCCCGACGTACGTCACGCACAACGTGACCGGGCTGCTCTTCGAGTCTGACGAGGAGCTGCCGGCGATGCTCAAGCTGCTGGTGGAGGACCCGACGGTGCGTGCGCGGCTGGCGCAAGCAGCGCGGGGGACTGCGACGGAGCGGTCGCTCTGGGAGCAGTTCGCCGATGCATCATGGGGCGCGGTGCCGGCCGTTGCGCCCTGACGTCATCTGGTCGATCCACGACGTGTCGCCCGAGTCGTTCGCTGCGGCGAACGATCTGGTGGAGCGCCTGAGCGTGGCAGGCAGGCGGCCGCTCTCGATCCTGGTCGTGCCGGGCGGGGCATGGTCAGCGCACGAGATCGAGACGCTGATCCAGTGGCAGGACGCGGGGCACATCCTGGCCGCACACGGCTGGTCGCACCGATGCGGCGCGGAGCGCACGCTGTACCACCGGATCCACGCTCGCCTGTTCTCTCGCGATGCGGGGGAGCACCTCAGCAAATCCTCCGCGGAGATCATGCGCATCGTGCGGCGAGGGGAGCAGTGGTTCCGCGACGCGAGTCTACGGCCGCCGGGCCTGTACGTCCCGCCGGCATGGGCGCTCGGTGACATGCCGTTGCGGGCGTTCCGCGACACGGCATACCGTTGGGTGGAGACGTTGAGCGGGATCTACGACGTCCGCGCAGACCGCATGCATCACGTGCCGCTCGTCGGGTTCGAGGCGGACACGCAGATGCGGCGGTGGCTCCTGCGCCTGTCGAACCGACTCAACTGGACGCTGGGCGCGGCCGTGCGCCGGCCAGTACGAGTGGCGGTACACCCGAACGACTTCGATCTGCTGCTCGCCGACGACCTCGCACGTGTGCTGCAGTCGCCGTCCCGCTCAGTCGGACCAGGGGATCTCTAGCGCCTCACGGCATCGTGCAGCGTTCGAGCACGAGGCAGCGGCCCGCGAACGTCCTCGACACCTCACCAACTGCCGAGGCGCGCCAGGAAGGCCTCGACGGCGGCGTTGAAGGCCGCCGGTTGGTCGAGGTTCGATGCGTGGCCGGCGTCCTCGATCACGACCCTGGTCGCGTTCGGGATCTTCGCCGCCATGTAGTCGGTCGCCGCGAGGAAGGGCTGGTCGCGGTGACCGACGAGCACGAGCACGGGCACAGCGATCCGAGGCAGCGCATCGATGACGCGCGCGTCGAACTGCGCGAGCATGCCGCGCGCGGCGCGGGCTAGGCCGGCCGCCGAGCGATGCACGCTGGTGCGCACCTCCTGACCGGCGGACTGAAGCGCAGCGAAGCCCTCGGCCTCGAGCCCGCTCGCCCGCCGCTCCGCCATCTCGTTCCAGCCGGCGCGGGCGCCAGCGCTGCGATAGCCCGGGCCGGTGTCGAACAGCATGAGGGCGTGCACGCGCTCCGGGTGCGCGAGGTAGAACGCCAGCGACATGTAGCCGCCGAGCGACAGGCCGCCGACCACCGCCTTGCTCGCCCCCGCGCGGTCGAGGATTGCCGCCATGTCCTCGACGGTCGCGGCTTCCGAGTAGAGGGCAGGGTCGTCCGGGCTGTCGCTCTCGCCGTGGCCGCGCATGTCCCAGGCGACGACGCGGTAGCGGTCCGACAGCGCGGCGACCTGGCCGCGCCACATGCGGGACGTCGCGCCGTAGCCGTGGCTCAGCAGGATGGCGGGGCCGCTACCGGTCGCCTCGAAGTAGACGTTGACGCCGTCGCGCTCGATGTGTGGCATGTGCGGCCTCGCCCTCCTGGTGGCTCAATGGCGTGGCCGCTACTTCTTGGAGGACTTGGGCGCCTTCTTCTGCGACTTCTGCTTGTTGGTCTTGGCCGTGTTCTTCGGGCTCTTGTCACCCATCGCGTCGTTACTCCTTCGAGTCCCCAGTTGGCACGTGCCAGATGGCTGCCCTCCATCGTAGGCGAGCGCCGGCGGGTGTCAAGCCCGGGGATCGCAACGGGCAGACAGTGTGATTCTATCCGGCACCGGCGCGCGCGCGGGCGTCGATGAAGCGGCGCAGGGCTTCGACGTCTTTCTCGGTGCCCCAGACGTTCGGGCGGCCGATGGCGTCCTGCGTGCCGAGCAAGATCATCGCGCCCGACCAGGCAAGGAACGGCCGATAGTCCGGCATGGCGCCCGCGATCTCGCAGTAGCCGGCGCGCCAGGCGCGCGCCATCAGCGTCCGCGCGAGATTGAGCAAGGGCTTGAGCGGACCCGGCGGGATCGGCGCGGCCATGAGGGTCGTCGCGGTCACGGCCAGATCGGCGCGCGCGTCGCCGGCAGCCGCGTACGCCCAATCGATGACGCTGGCGTCGCCGCCGCGATCCACGATGACGTTCAGCGGATGGTAATCGAGATGGACGAGTGTGGCCGTCGAGGCATCGCCGCGCTCGGCGAGGTGGGCATACTCCTGCGGGACGCGGGACAGCCAGTCAGCCGGCGCGGTTGGCGCGAACTCCGGCGGCGCCGGTGTCATGTGGAGGCGGGCCTGCGTCCTTCCGAAGAGACGGCCGAGACGCCCGATAGTCCAGGGCTTCTTCTCGAGCAGCGTCAGCAGCGGCGTACCCGGGCACCACGTCTGCACGACGGCGGGCATGCCTTCATACTCTCCGATCCGCTCCACGCGCGGCGCGGCGAGGTCAGCAGCCTGACAAGCGGCCAGGGCGACGCACTCGCGACGGGCGGTCGCCGCGGCGTCGCGGAGGTGGTAGAGACGCAGCGCGTGCTCGCGGCCGTCGGGCGTGTCGAACCGCCACAGCAGCGTCTCCCAGCCGCCGGTGACGGGGACGGGGTTGCCCGCGTCGGCATATCCGAGCGAGGCGAGCACCTGCCGCGGGTCGATCTGTCGTTGCTCCGGCGCCAGCCGCATGATTGCGCTCCTCCCGTCAATGTATATCCGCATTGAGGATGAGACGAGAGGCGAGCGCAGGCGTATGTCCGTCGCGACGAATGCGCGGCCTATGCCGAAACGGTCGACGCGCCGACCCAGAACTCACGCAGCCGCTCGGCCTCGCCGAGGCCCTGCCGGGCGCCGGCCTCCACGACGGGCTCGCGCCGCGAGAAGTCCATCAGGTTCAGCCCGAACGACTGCGACGACGCTTCATCCGGGATAATCACCTCCACACGGCTGCCGCTCTGACGCAGTGCAGCGACCTCTCCATCGAGTTGCCGCTGCACGGCCTCAGCGATCGCCGGCATGGCGTCGATCCCCGGCATCGTCACGGACACGATCAGCACGGCGTCGTAGCCGCGCGCGAGATCGGCGTTCGTCGCCGAGCGCACGCCGCCGTCGACGTAGCGCCGGCCGTTGATGGTCACCGGCGGATAGACGCCTGGCACGGTGCAACTGGAGGCCACCGCGCGATCGAGCGGCACGCCGGCGTCCCTGTCCCAGGCGACGAACGCGCCGCTGGCCGCGTCGACGGCCGTGCAGACGAAGCGGCGGTCGGGCCAGACACTGCCGGCCATCCCGGGCATGCGACGGAAGGTGTCGAGCCACTCGTCCTCGCTGATCGTGTCCGCGTTGAGCGCGAAGGCGCCCATGTCGGCGCGGATCTTCTCGGGCGGGTCAGAGGAGGTGAAGAGTTGGATGAACTGCTGGAGCAGGGCGGCGAAGTCGACGGGTTTCTGGGAGGGGTGTTCAGCGTCATCGACCGTCTCGTAGAGCGCGATCATCTCGTCGGGCGCCTTGCCGAACGCGAGCTGCGCGCCCACCACCGATCCGGCGGACGTGCCTACGAAGAGATCCGCCTCACGCAGCCGTACGCCGGCGCGTTCCAGCCCGGAGGCCAGCCCGGTCTCCCACGCGATCCCCACGGGACCGCCGCCTCCCAGGACGACTGCGCGTGTCGTCATGTCGACCTCCAGTGGGTGTCAGCCGCGCGCCGACGCGGTCCAAGAACATGCATCTGAGTGAAATTGGAGCGGGAGACGAGACTCGAACTCGCGACCCTCTGCTTGGGAAGCGGTCCGGGCTTCTGCAAGCTGCTCCAGATTCGAATTAGGCCCCGAAATCGATGCAAGCTGCACCTAATTAGGCGCACATCTCGCAGCACGTTGCCGGGTCGATCCTATCATAGATCAGAACGCTCACGGGGCGGCTAAGTTTCCTGCGTGGTCACCGGTTGACCCAGCGGGTCGGCCGGAAGTTTGACCTCAGCACTGGAAGGCGAAGGAGGGGCAACCTGCCTGGTCGCTCCTCCTCAGTCAGCCCCCGGTTCCACGGGCCACTAGGCCACGTCATCCTCGTCCGCTTCGCCTTCATCGTCGAGGACTCCATCTTCTGGCGTGCTGCGGTGCGGCGCACCAAGCATGACCATCGGATCTTCAGCGGGGGGCCTGCCGCCACCGTAGATCACTACGATGAAATCCCAGACCTCGCGCGAGAATGGGCCGGGCTTGAGCTGGTGGCGCGGGAACAACCGGTTGTGCGTCGTCAAATGGTCGCGGTACAGGTCGATGAGATCGGTGAAGCCCTGCACCTGTCGCTCGCATTCGGCCTCCGCTGCGTCCGCGGCATGCGCAGCTTTGGCAAACGCGCTGCGAATGCCCCGCTCCGCGGCAAGCTCGTCGAACCAATCCCACCCTATGAGGATCAGAAGATGGCCGATCACGCCGAGGCAAAGGAGGGCGCCAACCACAGGAATGTCGATGCGGAGCGGGAAGCCGTAGCGGCCTACCTGGTAGTTGGCAATCACGAGACCGACAACAGCCGCTGGTGGAACGAGCCCGAGCGCGGCGCACGCCGCCACCTTCATGTTGCTGCCGACACGATCCTCGACCTGCTGGGCGGCCCTGTGGAGGAGAATCGCCGCCACGACTTCGACCACCAGCACTACGAACGGCATTAGGATCCGTCCCGCGGTGACCATCGCCTCGCTGCCACCGAACTTGTCCGCGACAACAAAGCGCACGAGACCGGCCAGCAAGAAGAAATCCAGCAGATAGAGCGCTGCCGCAAAGAGTACAGCAAAAGTGATCTTTGCGGTCGGCCACACCACCCCCGGACCATGCTCGGGATGCTCGACCCTGAGCTGGGCGCTCTCATCGTTCGCTGCCTCCTTACGCGCCTTGGCTTTCCGCGCGCGGTGCGCCCCTGCCTCCAATTGCCGTTTGTAGCGACGGATTCGTTCCAGTGAACGTTCGAGTGGACTGTTCTTGTTCACGATGGACCCCCTTTCAGTTGGCGCTCCATGTACCGCACTGCGGCAGCAATCGACTCGAACCGCACAGCGGGGAACTCGCCGAAGATCCCGAGCGCGTTGTCGGCCCTTACAACAACCACACTGGCCGCGCGCGCGATCGCGACAACTGCGGGATCACTAATCAACCCGCCAGGAGTGGGCTTCAGTTCTACGCCCGCTACTTGTGCCGAATCGACGAAGTGCCACTCCGCATCCTCGCCGCAGTACATGCTCAGTCCTCGGCTATCAGTTATCACAGTGCCCCTAGGGACATTTGGTTTGCCGAACGCGTCTCTGCACATCTCGTGTCCCTGCATTGCGTCTGACTCGACGATTGCCCAGATCTGTTGACGGTCAGCGCCGACGGACTTCGCCTCCTCGACGAACAGGGCGACCTTCGCCATGAGGTCGTAAACGTCGCTGACGGACGTCCTAGACATTCGCTGAGCCAGCTCGTCTAGGAATGCGGTCTTGCGCGCCTCGGCGGCATCTTCCCAGGCCGTGCGCGTTTCCTCATAAGCCCGGTTCGGCCCGTAGTCGCTGAAGTCATCGCCCCTGCTGGCTGGCGGAGCAGGCTTCTCATCGACCGCGTACCGGATCAGCGGGCCCCCGTCCACGGCCATCACGATCTCGCCGGTCCGCTCGTCAACCAGATCCGTCAGCTCGCCGACGCGCTGGAGCGTCTCAGCCGGGTCGCCGTTGGCATTGTCGACCGCCACGGCGATGTAGAGCGGCGAAGGCGCGACTACGCTCCCATGCCTTCCCGACCCACACGCCGCGGCCAGCACGGCGAGCGCCGCAGGCACTGCCAGGACCGAGGACAGCCGCTTCATAGCCCACCTCCAACTGAAAATCGCTCGCCTATCATAAGGCTGGCCTGTCTTGACGTTGAGCAAGCGAACGAAAAATCAGACGCAAAGTTGCGACAACCTCACCCCTTGTTGCAAACTGGCCGCAAGACAGCGCCAGATCGGGCAAGCTGCATGGACTGGAAGCTCTTCGTCTCCGAGCTGCGTTCCACCCTCAAGAACTGCGGTATCTCACAGCAGGCTCTGGCGCGACGCGCCCAGGGATTTCAACTGCCGATATTCGGGAATGAAACCAATCTGTCGAGAATGCTCAGCAGCGACGACCCTGGTGCGGGCTTCACGCCGCCCGCCCGGGAGACGCTGCTCGGAGTCTTCGAGATAATAAGTGAACTTGACAACAGTGGTTATTTCTCAATCGATCGTGCCAATAGGCTGCTTTTGGCGAGAGGCATACCGGCACTGGACGCCTCCGAGCAGCAACGGCTTCTTCGGGGTCGTGCCCAACCTAACTCAGAGGTCGCCGACCGTTATGACCTAACCGAGATGTTCGGCCCCGCCTGGGCGAGACTTCCGAAGCCAAACGCGAGAACTTCCTTTAGATTCGTGATCATCTCTGCCCCGTCGGGGGCTGGGAAGGACACGCTCCTGCGTCGGATAAAGGACACCGACGACACGCTGCACGTTCTGGGCAAACGGGCTACCCGGCAACCTTGGCCCAACGAACCCAAGTATTTCCAAGAGAGGACTGCAGATGATTTCGCGCTCGGAGTTCAAGAAGGAAGGATCATCTTCCCCTATACGAAACGCGGTGTCCGGTATGGGTTTAGCGCGAGCGAGCTTGTCAACCATATCGGGCAGGGGGATTGCATCTGTGCAATCTTCACGGAGTTCGATCTTGTCCCGCTAGTAGTAAAGAACATGAACGTCCTGGGCTTGCCAACTCGCGCGTTCTTCATCCAAACACCACCCGACGAAATGAAGAAGCGAAACGAGCAGCGTGGTTTCGATGAGGATGAACAAGAGAGACGCAACGCGTCAATCGACCGCGATATCATCGAGATCCGCAAGAGAAGGCGATTCTTCGAGGGTCAGTACACGATCATTCGCTATGGGCCGGGCAACAGTAATCGGGCAGCCGTGAAGAAGCTCGCGAAATACATAGACGACTTCAGGAAGGAGAGCCTCTCGTTCGCCGAACTCCGTCAGCTGGCGAACCGCATACCACAGCTTCCGCCGACGATGCCGTTTGAAGATTCAGTCCCGGCAACGGCCTAAACGTCACCCTCTGCGCCTTGACGTCCTGAATCTCCGTGCCGTGCGGCGCTGCTCTTCGGCGAGAAACACCGTAGAGCCAGCAGTTCGCATCGGGACTCAACTGCTGGACTCCCGATGCCCGGCGCTCACCGTGGCGCGAGATCTCCTGACCTCTAGGTGGTGCGAGTAGCGCGCGCCTAGTGAGAGAATCTCGGCCGACCGGACGCCGCCCTCTTCGCTCGAACTGGGTGAGCGGCTGACCTGCGCCGCGTCGCGATCGGAACATTGCCACGCGAGACGCCAGCTCCTTCAGGCTGCTTCTTGAGCGCGACCTTGAACTCGTAGCCAAGCGCCTGAGCGTACGCGATGATCGTGTCGAGCCGGGGGCTGTGCTGGGCGGACTCGAAACGACTCACGACATTCGGCGCCACGTCCATACGACGAGCAAGCTCGCTCTGCGAGACCTTCATTCGCTCTCTGGCGTCGATCAGCTTACTGAGCGTCTCGAAGCGCGGGCCAAGCCGATCGTACTCATCTTTCAAGAGCGGGTTGCCAGCGTGCAGTTTCGCTCGTGCTTCTCGCCAAGTAGTCATTTCCCCTTCGTCCTCTCTTCTTTGACCTCGCGCTCGTGCGATTCTGGGTGGCGTTGCCTCCAGTCCGCTAATCGTCGGCGCGCCTTTCCCGCCTCACGCGCATCGAGCTTCTGCGTCTGCTTCCTCCACGCGTGTAACAGGACGTACTTTCCCCGATGCAACGCGTAGGCAACTCTGTGGTTGCCGGGCCGCAGCTCAAAGATCCGCTCTTTCTTGTCGATCGGAGACGCAAACGGGTATTGCAGCCTTTCTCCCTTGCTCTCCAACAGGTCGATGTATCGCTCGATCGACGCAGCTTCAGCCGTTCTGGACCGTCCCAGCTTGTCGATGTAGTCGTAGACCGGTTCGTCTCCCCGGGAGTCGGCATAGAGTACGACCTCAGCCATGCGGTCAACTATCGCACAAATGCGATAGTACCGCAAGGAGGGCCCGCGGCGCGGCAGCTGTTGGGGTCGACTGGGGATCGCGTCAGATAGGCTCCGAGCGCGTCTCCCGGACCAGTCGCCATGCAGCAGTTTCGGTCAGTTGAGCAGGAAGAAAGCGACAGCACCTGGCTGGCCTTGTCGGACGCCGTGCGCTAGCGTTGGCGGCACGAACAAGGAATGATGGCGTCTCACGTCGAGGCGAGCGCCTCGACACGCTGCTCGATCGGTAGGAAGTCGGGCTTGCGAAGCGGTCCGGGCTTCTGCAAGCTGCTCCAGATTCGAAACTAGGCCCGAAATCGATGCAAGCTGCACCTATATTAGGCGCACATCTCACAGCACGTTGCCGGGTCGATCCTACCATAGAAGAGAACGCTAGGGCGTCGCGGGTGTTTCGTCACGAACGCCGCCGCGGGAGGCCCTGGCTCGACAGGCTAGCCTTCCTCCTCGCTAGCAACCTCTTGTAGAGCGGCGGACCGTAGATCTGTTCTTCACGCACCTTCCATTGCACGCCCGCGAACTGGCCCGCCTGGATCAGCCCAAACCACTCGAGCCGCTTGGTCAGGAACTGATAGCTGACCGGAGCGGGGCACTGACGCTTGAGCTCTACGACTTGGCTGATCGTCCAACCAGTGTGAGCCAAGCCGAGCTGCTGCAAGAGGTCGCGGAACTCTGCCTCTGGGAAGATGAACTCGGCAGCGAAGACTTCGGCCCCCACTTCCTCGACCGGCGCTGAGTCCCAGGCGACATCTTGACAGGCAAGGCTTCCGTCCCGTGCCAGATGTTGGTCAACGTAGTGATGCTTGAGTTCGTGACACTCAGCGAACAGCCGTGGCTCGATCGGGAGTCGTCCGTTCACGAGGACGTGCGGCTCGCCGTCGATGATGAAATAGGCTGCCCGTACCTTCCGGAGCTTGTGCGGGCACTTCGTGAGCGTGATGCCTTCGTCTCGGTAGATGTCGCGGACCAACGCGAGCCCGATCGCTGCTGTCGTGACCGAGTACTCGTCGCGCTTTGTCCGCGCGAGCGCCTTGATCTCCTCGTAGTACGCCCCGCGGTTCACGTCTTCCCTCGACTCACCCTGCCCCCCTTAGCACCCTTCAGCGACTTCCGCGCCCGTATGAAGTCCGCGTAACGCTGCAGCTCCTCCAAGTCTTCGGCCGGAAGGTCGCCTGTGGCGCTGAGGAGTGCGTGCTGTGCCTGCGTGGGCGGTTTGATTGACGCAGGGAAGAAGGACCAGATGCCGACACCGAAGTAGCGGGCGAGCCTGTCCAGCTCTGCCGGGGAAGGCTTGTAGACGGCTGTCTCCCACCGCGAGATTGTGTTGGGGGTGACGCTCATCGCTCGCGCCAGGTCTTCTTGAGTCCGAGACTTTCCCCGCAGTTCGCGGATCTTTTCGCCGATGAATTCGTACAGCTCCTGCTCCGTCGGTTGTCCTGATTCAGGACGTGACTTCCTCATTGCGTTGACATCCTCCCGTGCGCTCACTACACTACCCGAACAGGATAGGCCATCCTGATCAAGGATTCCAGCTTCTGCGGGGGCTGGGCGACAGAAAAGAGTTCGCGTCGCCCACCGACCGGGTGAAATCTCTGGCCGGCATCACCGTAAACTCGACAACAGGAGGAGCGCCTGATGGACTTCGACGAGCGCTATGCCGAACTGCAGGCTGAATACGGCCCGCCTCCAACCGACCCCATGGAACGGAGTACATGGCTCCACGGAATCGAATTGGTTGCGCGGGCCCCGGACGCCCTGCAAACCTTGGTGGAAACGAACAAGCCGATTCACGACTCGTTGAGGGAGGTGTTCGACGGCTTCTTGGCGGCGGTTGAGGCGGATGTTGTGTGGGAATTCGTCCGGAAGAGGTGCAGCGAGCCGCTGCGCGCAGCTACCGAACGAGTGCTTGACCGCCCGCTGTGGGCTCACCTTACCGAGGCCAAGACGGCGGTCCAAAAGACGCGCGTCTTGGACCGTCTTACGGAGGAGGTGGCCGACAACGTCGCCCGACTCATCTTCTTCAACCCGATCTACCGGTCGTGGTTCACAGACTTCTGAACGGCGTGAGAGAGGATGCCATGAACTCTTGTCTTGAAGTCGCCAAGCTTCTGATCATGAGGAAGCTCGCTCCGAGTGAGCTTGAACGTCTTGCGGTCGAGGCCGAGATCAAAACCCATAACTCGAATTGCGCGAGTTGCGCCAAGCTGAGCGCCGATCTCACCGCGTCACCGGTCGCAATGAGCAGCGTGCGCTCCGCGATGGAAGGCGGTCACCGCTACCACGGGAGAGGTCAAGTAGGAGATGGAGAGGAGACACGTATGACCACCGAACTCACCAGGGAGGCCGAAGCCGGCGGCAAGTTCTACACACTCTTCGTTGATGGACAAGAGCTTCGTTCGGACGAGCCAGTTCTAACAGTAGCTCAGATAAAGCTGCTTGCTGGCGTCCCCATTGACGTGCCACTGATCGAAGTGCGCGACGATGGGATCCAGATCCAGCTTTCAGACGACGAAGCCATCGAGCTCAAGCCCGGACGCCGCTTCAAGAAGGCGCCGCGGTTCGTCCGGGGGTAGGCGGTTGTCACGTGCTCGAAGAGAGATAGAGTTCGGGCTCTTGCGGCAGCACTACGGAGAGGTGGACGCGGGCTCAGACCTTGAGTGGGCGGTCGTGAAGGCGGTTCCATTGCCCAACGGATGGAACCGCCCTACCACCGAGACCCTCATCGTGATCCCACCTGGCTATCCGCTGACGCCGCCCGACAACTTCTTCGTGCGAAATGGCTTGCGGCTGGCAAACGGGTCTCCTCCGGCGAACTTTGCGGAGAACCAATCCGTTCTCGGCGATTCGTGGGCTCAGTTCTCATTCCATGCGCAATCGTGGAACCCTGCTCCTGAACCGATGGACGGAGACAACCTGATGACATTCATGATGGCTGTTGAAGGCCGCCTCAAGGAGTTGAGCTAACTGTGGAACGGCTGATCATCGAAGAACACGTCTGGGCGCGACTCCGAGCGCATCTTCTCGCCGATTCCTTCGAACACTTAGCCTTCCTCTTGGCTCGACCGGCAGGTGAACGGCTGCTCGTCCGGGACCTCATTCTCATAGAGGACGTTGCGCTCGACGATGCTGGCGATTCTTACGGGCTCTCGCTGCCTCTTCCGGCCCTGCTAGATGTGATGAATACGGCGGTGTTGTCGTCGTTCGCGCTGATCGAGGCTCATAGCCATCCGCACTCAGCAGCTCATGTCACATTCTCCTCGATCGATCTCAGGGGTCAGCATGAAATGGTCGAATACATCGCCGATATCATGCCGGGACGACCATACGCGGCGATGGTGCTGGGGCAGGAAGCCGTGGCGGCGCAAGTCTGGAGACCAGGCGGCAGTACCCCGACTCCGATGAATGTTGTCGTATTGGGCGATTCCATCGGCACCATGGTGCCCTCTCGACCGGAGACACGTCGCCTCGCCGTAGCCGAAGAGCGCTTTGGCAGGCAGGTATTGGCGATCGGACGCGGGGGACAAGAAGCCTTGAGCCGAACGAACGTCGCGGTTGTAGGCCTCGGCGGCATAGGGTCATTTCTTGCTGAGGAACTCGCCCGCCTCGGCGTCGGTACGCTGACCCTGATTGATGATGACCTTGTCGAGAGTACCAACCTCCACCGCGTTCTAGGTTCGACCGCCGGAAGCGTTGGACGTTCGAAGGTGTCGATCGCTGCGGAGATGGCCCTCGCCTCCAACCCGGACATTCGAACGATCCCAGTCTTTGCAAACGTCAGGGAACCCGAAGCGATTGACGCACTGCGTGCCGCCGACGTGGTTTTGGGTGCCGTTGATACAGACGCTGGCCGCTTGATCCTCAACGAGTTCTGCGTAGCGTACATGACGCCCTATGTCGACTGTGGCGTTGGGATCGAGGCCAAAGACGCACGGATCATCGAGGCCGGAGGCCGCATTGTCACCTGGGTGCCCGGGCGGCCATGCTTGCACTGTTGTCGCGAGATCAACCTGTCGATTGCAGCCGAAGAGTTGGAGACTGAAGGGCAGCGCGCGTTTCGTCGCCAGCACGGATATGTCGCCGGTGCGGTGGTTCCCGAGCCGGCAGTCATGTCGTTGAATGGCACCGTTGCGTCGATGGCCGTCACCGAGGTTCTAGCACTCTGCGCGGGGCTACGGCCAACGATTCACTATTCGTACTACGATTTCTTGGCACAGCGCGCCGGCCCAAGACTCATTCAGAGCGATCCGAGGTGCGTCGTTTGCGCAAACCTTGGAAAGGGGGATGAGGCTGGATTACAACGCTACTCGCGCACAGCCTTCGACAGTCCATCGGATCGACAGCCACGATCAGCGTAAGTCACCAAGCGCACTCACAGCAGCCTGCCATTCCAATTCGACCTCGTATCGCGGACCTCGGGGCGGCACCGGCAGCCGCTCGATGAGGATTCGCGAGACGATCGAATCGTCGCGGAAGGCGATCGGGCGATCAGGTCGAGCCGCCGCCGGTAGCTCTGACCACAGCGACTCGTCTACCGGCACTCTCGGATGGACTGCCATCAGCGCGTCACAGATCCCCGTCGCGAAGTTGTCCAGGTCGCCGGCGCCGGCCGGCGCAAACACGCGGACTGTCAACGCGACGGAACCGGAGTCAGGGGCGCGGCCATCGAGCACAGCACACGCGGCGATACGGAACGCCTTGATGCGCGGCACTTCGGTCGGCTTGCGCCACATGGAGTTGGCGCCGTCCTTCTTCGGCGGCACGCCTTCGACTGTGAACGCGATCTTCATCGCCGTAAGAGTACGGAAATGGAAAGGGCCGGCGCGAGGCCAGCCCCAAACCATCATGCGCTCTCTTCCCTATCCTCTCCTTCGTAATCGAACGGAAGGCCGTGCCAGCGTGCGAGCGACATCCTGGTCGCCCACACCTTGGATCCGTCTTTGTAGTTGCTTGCCGTTTTCTGCCCGCCCTTGCGCCCGTTCCGCCTCGCCGCATCAGGATATCGCGCATGCATCGTCAATGCAGCCAAACGGGCGCGCATCGAGCGGTTCAGGCGTTCGCGCCTCTCGTCTCGTCCTTCCATGTTCTAAGGTATGCGAGACGGGCGGATGACTGTACGCCGGTATGTAAAATATTGCTATTGCCCACACGGTCGCGGTGAACATTTGTTCTGCGGCCCCGAACAGGGCTCTCTTCTACACGGCTAGGCGTTCACGGGAATGCAAGCACTTGGACAGGGATGAACGAACTAGGATGAACCTCCGTAGCGCCGCGCCGCGGCGCCTTGGTTCGCTATTTCTTACTGTTATTCAATACCCTTATTTGATGCATCGTTCGGTAAGGAACCGTGCGCGGTTCCCCAAGCGCCGCGTGCGGTGTCATTTCGAACCGCGCGCGGTTTTCGTGCCCGAATTGGGGGTTGGGGCGTCAGGCCAAGACTGCTTCCCCGCCTCGTAGAGCTCCTCGTTATGGTCTTGGATATCCAGGACCGCGACCTCCACACCCCACGTCCCGTTGAACAATGAGTCGTGAAGGGAAATGAGGCCCCGCTCCTCCAGTTCGTTCCTCGCGTTCAGCACTGAACGCTTGGACATGCGCATATGGCGAGCGATGCCCTCAGCGCCTTGGCGAATGCGCCGTTTCAGACTAGCTTGCGCCTCTTTCTTGTAGTAGACGTAGAGCGCGACCGCATGAGGACTTAGAGCCATGTCCACGATGATGTTCGGGATCTGCGCGAAATAGCGCGCTCCGATACGTTCGTCCACCTCGCCCGGTCTGGCGCTGTCTAGCTTCCCCCGGAACAACTTGTCCTCACGGGGAGGCCTCACAGGCTTCGGTCGCGGCTTTCTCGGGCCCTGAGAGCGCTCTTCCTCCCGCTTGCGGATAAGGTATTCCATGCCACGGCCCCACCCCGAGTTAGACTTGCTCGCTGCCGCACCGCTCAGCCTGATGGGACCGTCGGGGCCTATCGCGGCGACCGCACTTCCAACGCGTTCGTGAGCCGGTATTGCTGAAGGCTTTCGCTTTCGTTCCATGGCCTCTACCTCTAATGGATATCGGCACCCCAAGGGAGCCTGATTAGGGACCCGCCCTGTAACATACTCGTATAGGATGCGTTCTTGTCGTCGAACGACGATCGACGGAGGGACGCCCCGTGCAATTCCTAGACGCGCTGACGAACCTGGCGCACCGAATGCCCGGCGCCGATGTCCATCCCAACGGCATCGAGCGACTCGACCGCAAGCTCAGTTGGTCCCTAGAGACGCGCAGGCGGCTGCTGGCCGGCGAAGTCTTGCCAGAGGCGGAGTCGCATAGCTCGACAGGCTTCAATCCGCTTGCTGAAGCGCGCGAGCGCTACCTCGCCGGCGACCGCGACGGGGCGCTGTGGCTGCACTTCATCGCCACGATGTTCGGTTGGGATCGCCCGGACTCCGCGGGCCGCTTCCTGCGCGCTCTCGGCGCCGGCCAGCGAGCCAACTGGGCATACGTGAGGGATCAGGCCCCAGCGGCGATCGCCCGAGTGGAGGCCGACGGCTTGGCCCTCATGAAGGAGGCTCCTTTCGGCAACCACCGCAAGTACGAGACCCATCGAGGCGCGCGCGGCAGCAGTCGCGTCGTGAGGAGCTTCATCGAGTGGGCAGGGGCGAGCCCCTCCGCACGCATCGATGGCATCATCGCCGGCGCCCGCGGCCCGGAGCACGCCTTCGATCGGCTCTACAACTCCTTCGATGTGTACCGCTTCGGCCGAACAGCGCGTTACGACTTTGCACGCCTGCTGGCGAACCTTGACACCCGACTCCGGCCGGGCGGCTGCTACCTGCGCGGGGCGTCCGGCCCTCGGCGTGCTGCGGCGCTGCTCTTCCTTGGGCGCGATTGGGCGCGAGACAGCGAGATCCCAGAACTGGAAGCGCGATGCCGTGAACTGGCGCGAGCGTGCGCACTCGACCTCCAGGTGATCGAGGACGCGATCTGTCAGTGGCAGAAGGCGATCCCTGCCGGGAGTCGCTTTCTGCAAACGTCGGCGAGCGGCGACCTCGCGAGGGCGTCATGAACCAGTGGCAGGGCTGCAGTAGCAGCGAACGTGCGAACGATGCGCGCTGGAATGCACAGCCTCTAAGGTCCACTCAGGTCGAATTCAAACGGCGGCTGTGTGACGCGCTGAGACGACGCAGAGTCGCCCCCAACCGGCAGGGCGTCGTTACGTACGTTCGCCGGAGTCACGGCGCCTCTCGCGCGCCTGAGGACACATGAGGGTGCTTGAGGATCTGTTTCGCGAACCAGGCGAGGGGCGGCTAACAGGCCGCTCTTTCGGTTAGAAGGAGAACCCGGAATGACCACGGAAAAGACGCAGCGGGTGCTCGCATCGCTAGAGCAGGCCGTGCTCGACCTTCGGGACAGCGAGAGCTTCAAGGACTACCTGCGGATGGCCGCCAAGTTCCACACGTACAGCTTCGGGAACGTGCTGCTGATCGCATCGCAGCGCCCGGACGCGACGAGAGTCGCCGGGTTTCGGACGTGGCACGCGCTCGGCCGCTACGTGCGCCGCGGCGAGAAGGGGGTCGCCATCGTCGTGCCGTATCGCTCGCTGCGCGACAGCGAGGGCGGCGAGGTCGAGGAGCGCTTGCGCTTCGGGACGGGTTACGTCTTTGATATCTCGCAAACTGAGGGCGCGGATCTCCCGGAGGTCGAGGTGCCGTTGTTGACCGGAAACAACGGTGGCGCACTCTACGACGCGCTCGCCGCACTCGCCGGAAGAGAAGGATTCGGCATCGACCGCAGTCACCGCGCCGGCGAGGGCGCGGCCGGCTTCTGGCGGCCCTCGACGCGGACGATCTGGATCTCGCCGCAACTGTCTTCCGACCAGGCCGCGAAGACCCTGGCGCACGAGCTGGCGCACGCGTTCGACCGCGAGGTGCCGTCCTACGCGCCGTGCAGCGGCGAGCGCGAAGCACTGGCCGAGGCTGTCGCTTTCGTGGTCTGTCAGCGCTACGGCCTCGACTCGTCCGCGCGCAGCGTCCCGTACATCGCCGGATGGTCGAAGGACATCGACACACTCAAACGGGCGCTCGGCAAGGTGCAGGCACTGGCCCACCGGATCATCGAGATGCTGGAACCGGCCGCTGAGAGAGACGCGGTAGCTTGACCTGCACGACATGCCTCCACGCGCCGATTACTCAACGGAGGATGGCGATGGGCCTCTGGATCTACCTTGCTCCCCCGCCCGAGGAAGAACGCAGGCTCACGCGTCGGCTGAAGCGCGCTGAAAAGGCCCTCGCGACGGCTCCTCCCTGCCCTCTCCGGGCCACGAGGTTCCGCGCCGTGGAGGGCTGCGCTTGCGACTGGTGCGTGTCGGCGCAGCGCGTCGAGGCAGCGCGGAAAGTCTACCTCGACGCGCCCCAGTTCCCTGGCGGCTGGTCCTTCATGAATTTCGTCGAGGCGAACTTCGGACTCGATCTCGAACCGCTCTTCCTCGGCGACCCCTCCGCGGTTCAGCAAGGCGTGGATATTGATGAAGCGATGGCAATGAGCGGGGGCTCTATCGACGACGTGCGAGATCTGGGTGAGCGGCTAAAGGCCGCCGTGGTGCCGTTGCTTCCCAAAGCGCGACGCCTTGCCGAGCTCGCCCGGCAAGATCCGGAGCGCTACAGCGTACGCCGTTGGTACGAGACGCGGGATACGGCCGACCTTGCCGAAGACTTCATCTCACTCGTCGACTTCGCAGAGGCGTGCATAGCCGCACCCTCGGGTTCCTACGTCTCGGTGACCTGGTGACAACTTGAGAAAGTGCAACGTCGGCGGGCGGGAGAACGTGCGAGAATGAGCCGATGACACAGAACCAGGAGCACCAGGGATCGCGTGAGCACATCGGCGAGGACCGCGGCGCGCGCTGTGACACGTGCAAGCACTGGCAGGTGATCACGATAGCCCGCCCGGTGTTCAAGATGTACGGCCACGCTGACAGTAGCGATTACACTGACGGGCCGGTGTGCGAGAAGTGCGGCCACACCGTCTGGATGCTGTACCTCAACTGGCGACCCGAACTTTAACTGAACGAACGATCCTGTGTGTCGTGTCGCGTCCGCATCTCATCACACCGATCCAGATCGATCACATAGTGCCTTCGATCTTGATCTGGATTCTCGTCGTGTCCTCTCGCGGCGCACATCTCAACGTTCGTCCGCGTAAGGCCGCGACGTATGTACGCGTCTCTGTATATACTATGCGGCTTTAGGGTCAGCGGGCCCCTAGCACAGCAGCGTAGACATCACGGGGTCATCGGCAATTGCGCGGGACAGTTCTTCGACCTCCCGGCGCTCGCACAGCGTGCTGTGGATTCCCGACCAATCAACGAAGCGAGTACTGTTCTTTGCCCATGGCACGCACATCACCAGGCTCTGAGTCGCGGCCGTAGCGGGCATCTCCAGCACCTGAGGGCAACACTGCTCCTTGTTGGATGCGTCGCAGTTCGTCGGCGGGTTTGCGCCGCCGCGTGTACTCGCCGCCGGCTGCATGAAACTCCCACCATCGACATCGCCGAGCATGATCGCGCCGCCGCCTATCACATGCAGTTGCAGCCCTGATGCCGCGCGGGGCACGTCAAAGAAGAGAATGCCCTCGATGGCGCCTCCGGGGATCACGTCTTCGCCGAAGCTGATGTCCGACCCGTACGAACCGCCGCCAAACGATTGGTTAAATCCTGCGGCGGAGTACGAGCGTCCGGCGGCATCGGACAACTTGAACCGGTTCTTGCCAAGCGCGTGCTCACCGGCTGCCGTGTTCTCCAGTCTGACCGTCACGGCGAGGTAGGTGCCCTGCGCGAGATGGGGCAGCCCGATGATCCCGCCTTGGAAGGCATCGGTGGTGGTCGCCTCCGTGACGGTTATCGTCCATCCGTCTTTCGCGGCCACCCACGCGTCCCCGATGGAGAACTGCTGAGACGTCGTGCCAGCCTTTGGCTGAGAACCTTCGCCGTCGAACGCTTGCGGATCCGCCGCCGCTACGATCGCGATCAAGGCAAGCATGACCAGCGCCGGTGACCAGTAGATGAGCGCGGACTGCCAGCGACGCTTCGAGCTGAACCGCGTGATCCACGCATAGATGCCGTACAGGCCGAAGAACGGCACAAACATCGAGGCGAGCGTTATGCCTAGCCAGTTGACGTGCCGTCCTTGCTTGTCGAGGTCCGTGCCATCTTCCCCAGGCGCCAGCGCGATCTCATCGATGGCAGCGGCGCGCTTGCCCTCGTACTCCTGATCGGTGAGGATCCCCTCGGCCTTGAGCGCGGCAAGCTGCGCGAGGCGCGTGCGAAGCGCCACAGGGATGTAAGACGCCATACTGTGCCCTCCTTCCGGAAGCCTCACAGTAATAATCGGCATCGATTGTTACTATCCTCACCCCTTTGGGCGCGGTCCCTTCCTCCTTCGCGCCTCGTCCCGGAGGTACGCATCGACGGCCTTGCGCGTCGTGAACCAGTCCTGGCCCAGCTTCCAGGCCTGGAGGTTCCCGGTCCGCGCCAGCAGCCTGAGATGGGACGCACTCAGACCGCTGTAGGCCGCCGCCTCCGCCATGGAGAGAAGCTCTCTTGGCTCCGGCAGGCGTCGGCCTCGCTAAACGTAATCGCCGTCGAGTGTAGCTGAACGATGACGCCAACCGCGAGCTGTACTGCGTAAGAGTGCCACCCTCTCTGACCTAGACCGAGACGAATAGTCCAGCGTCGAACGCGTAGGTCCAAAACGCCTCTATCTGTCTGGCAATCGGACCGGAGACGAACAACCCCATCTCGATGTGCTCGGCCAAGGCAGGACCCGTGAGATTCGCGCTTCCCACGTAAGCTCTCTTGCCGTCCGCTATGCAAACCTTAGCGTGAGAGCCTATTCGGCGTTCGTCCTCGACGTTCGCGACTGGGCGATACAGCTCGAACGACACGCCAGCGAGGCGCAGTTCGTCCGCATTGAGTGTCTGAAGACTCTGACCTGTGCTAATCAGCGTTATGGCCACACGCCGCCTCAGCGCTGTCTTCAGCGCCTCGGATAGCGGACCAGCGGAGAGCGCGTAGCCGTGTTGAAGGAATGGAGCCGCCAGCAGCACGCGGTGCTCCGCCTCGAGTAAGAGCTGAAGCAGCACACCGAGCGTCGTTCGACAACCCGTCTTGTCGGCGAGCGTCAGGCCCAGTGGCCCCGGAGCAGTGATCACCAACTCAACGAGTTGCTCATCCCTCATACCGGAACCTACAGTAGCGTTCTATCGAAAAACCCTTGGAGGATGTGGCCGAGGTAGGGATCCGGACCGCCAAAGAGGAATGCGCGGCCTAGGTTCAAGTTGAAGAACCGACAGCTCGTCTCCGCGAGGTGCGTGCAGACATGACAGCTCGACTCGCGATCGCGGCATACGGGATCGTATACGCAGCGCCGCGCCTCGCGGACCGACTGCAACCACTCGCCGAGCGACTGCTCGAAGAGCGCGGTCAGCGCGCCGATGGTCGCGCCGGAACGATGATTGCAGTAGATGGCGAACGAAAGCGCCCTCGGCAGGACGTACTCCGACAAACTCGTTCGATCCAAACCACAGAGCAATGCGGCTTGTCGAACGGAGATGTGGCAGAGGGTGTGGAGCAGGCCGAAGACGGCGCGCTGCACGGGCCAGTCGTTCTGCAGCGTTTGCCTCAAGGGCGCGTTCTCGAACGATTCCACGAAGAATGCGCCACGTGCGAGTGTGGGATCTGTACCGGGAGGTAAGTGAAGAATGTGACCGTTCGCTCCCAGCCACGACCACACGGCGTGGGGATCGATCTTCACAAGAATGGCGTCGGCTTGAACTTGGTCCACGAATATGGGCAATCGACCATCGTGGCTGGGTTCAGGTGGAAACGCGTTCAACCGGCACTCGTCGGGGGAGTATTGGGAGCGGCTGTAGCCGTAAGTGGCGGTGACGATCGGAAAGTCCGAAATGAGTTTGAGGCTCCCGATCCCCAGTGAGCGGGCCAACACCCGCTGGTGCTCCATGTCATTAGGCCCGTCGTGATCGAGAAGTTCTGTCGTTTGTCCTCTCTCTGCTGGCACCACAGCCTCAAGCATCTCCCAACCCGCATGCTCCCACGTGGACGCCGCCACGCCGGAGCGCTCTTGGATCACTCCTGCGAGTCGGCTTGGTGCAGCCGCGTCGCGCTCTTGGTTCCTTTGGGTACGCAATGACTGCATCTCGCGAACCAGCTGCTCGGCCGTAAGTTCACCCCGTTGTTGTCGTTCAAGTAACGCGTCGAGGTCCGGACCAGAAAGTCCCGGATCGCCCTCTTGTGTGTGAGCGGTGGCGGTCGCTAAGTCGCTCAGGCGCCGATCAGACACCTCTGGTAGGTCAAAGAATTTCGCGGCTGCAACGAAGGGCCATTCAGGAAGTTGAAAGAATGCGTCGAACTGACTCTGCGGCACGTTAAGCAGTACGGTTGAATGCGCATAAAAGGTGTTGCCGGCCCTGTGGACCGCGATGTCTGCGTTTTGTTCCTGTCCGCCCGTAGGCCACTGGCATGCATTGCAACGACCTACGAAGACCCGCACCGCGCGGTGGCATCTTCGACAGATCCATCGGAATCGGCTGATGCGCTCGCTCCCGCCCGTGTCTAAAGCCATCTCATTGGTGTTGTGACACTGAGCGCATTGAGGGGGTGCCAGCGGCCGCAGATCCCCGCACCGGTGAATCTGCACGAAACGCAGTTGGTTGACCTTCGATCGGCAGGAAGGACAGCGACGGCGCGGGTTCGACACGTGCTCCTGGTTGAACACTCGGGAGCAACGCGGGTTCTCGCACCAGAAGACCTTGGGGAAAAGCACAGCCTGTACTTCGACCGGGTCAAGCAACACGAAGCGATCAGGTTGTGTCAGCACCTCGTCCCGTAGCTGAGGGCGGTACGGCACAGACCATGCGCGGGCCTCCAACGCGATCTTCTGTACGACGCGATGTGTGTTGAGGTCGTTTCGCGGAACGCCTCTGATTGAATCGACACGAGCGATCGCAGCGATTCCCTGGAAGTCGAAAGTCTTCCCGGGTAGGTAAGTAAGAAGTATCTGCTGCTTGCCTCGCGTCATTCGACGATTCATGTGGCCTCTAGCGATTGAACGCCCATTGCGCGCCTTCCCAATCGAGTTCAATCGGAATGAGTTCGTCAACATCTCGCAGGCTGGTCATCGGACTGGGAATCAGCGACTCAGAGACAGATCTGCGACCAGCCCCGGCTCCAACGATCTGATCGTGGAGGAATCTCGGTACCAACGAGTTGATCTCTTGGTGAAACGACTCTTCGGCCACTCCTATCGGATTGCGGACCAAGTACGCGTCCTCAAGCAAGGGGACGAAGTCAGCCGCACTGATAGCCCCACTCGTCACGCGTTGTGCAACAAAGTCTCTGAAGTAGAACCTGCCTGCATCGTTCGGGGCAGCGGCGTTGGCAATTTTCTGAAGCAGGACTGCCATGAACAATCCGGGGAGAGTTCGTCTGATGCTAAATCGAGACCATCGATTGATGGCGACGGGTTCCACCAACTGCCCTAGGAACTCGTGATACTTATTGAAGTAGGAGTAGTGGCTTTGATCTCGCTCCCGAGCCGGATGCAGGACGGTAAAGACAAGCCCCACGTGTGATCTTCCGACTCGACTTGATGCCTGGATGTACTCGGCCGTTTGCCTCGGCATCCCATAGAAAAACATCGCGTTCAATCGATCAATGTCAACGCCATGGCTGATCATGTTTGTAGCGAGTATGCAATTTGCTGTGGGAGAACCAAGCGCGGGCTGTTCAAGATGATCGAGGATTCGCGTCACGTGGTCGGTGCTTGTGCCCCCCGTAAGTTCGAAGATGTCGAGCTGCGGAAATCCTTGTTCGTGAAGGCGTGGGTTAACGTGGCTTTCAAGGTCAGTGCGTATCGAGTTGAGTAGCGGATTGGCGAGAAAATAGCTGACCGATGAGATGTACGCGTCCAGCATTGTCGCCCACTCGGGGGTGCCTGGAACGATCGCGCCGCCAAACGGACTCGGACTACCAGAGGGCAAGCGCCGGAGAGCCTCGACTTGTCCATGATACGACTCGATCAACTCCAGCACAGCATTGAAGATCGTTTTGTTGTGAGGAATGATGCCTACGTACAGGCGCTGCGGGTTCTGCAATGTCCTGGCGTAAAACGACTCCATCAGAGAAGGACTTGGGCCGGGAAACCTTCGCGCATGGCTTTCTGGACGCCCGTAGAGATGGAGCACCTGCCGGCCAAAGGCTTCGATCGTGGCCGATGACGCAAGTATTTTGAGTGGAGCGCTCTGCCCAAAGTCTTCTCGCAGCCGTTGCACGAACGTCTCGTAGTGCGAATCGAACGTGCCCAATCCCTCTCGCAGCAAGTGCAACTCGTCTTGCACAAACAACGTCGGACCACTCAGACCCGGCGGAACGACTCTATTCCAGTCGCGTCGGTGAGAGCAGTCCTTTTGGCAGCACTTTGCTTTGTAGTAGCCGTGCTCTCGGCAGCGTCCGTCTACCTGTCCAAAAACCTGCGCCAGCTTACGCTGATTGCCCAAGCTCGCCAGCTTGTCGATTGTGCCAACGAGGACGGCAGGTAGATACCGGTACACTTCGTTGTCGGTGACGTAGACCGGTATGACACCGTCGGTGAATCGGCAGCCAGGCTCCGAGCATTTGTGTAACAGCCGGGCTCGTGCAGGATCGAAGTCGACCACTACGCGACGCGTCTTGCATGACGGGCACTTGGTGACCCGCTTCCAATCTTGCCTCGCAACGGGATCGTTTGCCTTGCTCCAAGTCGCCTGATCGGCCGGGCTGGCCCATTGGTACCGGTTCGGATCCACGATGTCGTTTGGCGTTGCTTCCTTACCAACGAAGTATCCGACTGCAAATCCGTCGACACCGGTTGAATGGAGGCGCGCGTCTGACTGCTCGCGTCGGACCAGATCCGCCATCCCAATAACGTCGGCGACACGCTGCGTCTGCTGAAGCGTCAGCAGACGCAGGGGGAACCTTGTCCATGCGGTGACGCCGGCAGACTTGCCACGCAGGCGGTCAAAGAAGCAATACAGAGCGATCGTCGCCAGATATGCTTCGGTCTTGCCGCCCCCCGTCGGGAAGTAGATGATGTCTACGTTGCGGAGTTCGTCGTTGTCCGTAGCATTGGCGCCAGCGAGCGAGGCCATTCCCGGGATCTGAGTCACGACGAACACGATTTGAAAGAGCCGCCACGCTTCCTTCCGGCGCTGCGCATCGAAATCGTCTCCCACGCGACGGAACGTTTCGTTCGTTAGTTGAAATGCGGTGCGCACGTCAACGTTCTGCCGTAAGATTTCAAGCCCCTGGCGGAAACGTTCGATCTCGCCTTCGAACGTAGCTCGATCCCGTTGGTACTCAATTTCAGCGCCGGCGACCGCACCTCTGCCATCTGCTTGATAGCGCTCCCACTGCCGATCCCATTCGTGCCGATACGCCTCCATTGCTGTGAGAATGCGTGCGAGCACCGGCAGTGGATCGCGCGCGAGTTCCGCGAATGTGGCTTCGGGCGTCGACTGGGTTTGATAACGGCCTTGATGATGGATGGGGTTATGCGTGGTGCGCAACGTGCGGGTAGCGACATCTGCCTCAGCGGCGCAGTTGAAGCCACGCCCCCATAGGTCACGATCGAAGCGAAACCCCTTGGCGCCAAGATCCAGCTCGAACGGGATCAGATCCCCACCCACCACCGAGAACGTCGCTTCGGTGTCAAAGAGGAACGGCTCGACATTGGTCAGGCGCGGAGGGACGGGCGACGTGTTAACGAGTTGAACAAGCAGGCTGAGCGATCCCGATGGACGCAAGCTCACATCTGAACTGGCGTCCAAACCCCAGAGAGGATCGACTTCAGTCGTCAGCGTATTCAAGAATCGTCGGTAGGAATCTTCGTCCACCAATGCGTTCTGAGGTACACGCACTTCGTCTTCAGGACCGCCTGCCGTTCGAAGTCGTTCTGGGTCGCCGGCCGCAACTTGCGCAGCCCGCCGGAGCTCGTCATCTAACGCCGCCTGAATGGCGGCATCGTTGGCAGCCCAACCATCGCCGCGCGGAGTTAGGCTAATCACTTCGGCGGCGCGGCACGTGATCTTTCGAAATCGAATGAACATCGGGTCGCTGGTGGCTCTTGACTCTCTCCGGTCGTGCGCGGACTGGTCGACCTCGGGCGAGTCCTCGACCTCGTCTGGTCTCGACTCAGAGTTTGATTCCGCAGGTTCGTCGTCTGGCGCCTCATTAGGGTCCGCGTCTTCATTCTCTAGGGACGCAACGGGAGCATCCTCGTGACTGTCCAAATCGTTCGGCGAGGCAACACCCGTTGGCGATGGCTCAACAGAGCTCGTGTGTTCATTCGCCTCGCGCTGCACGGTCTGCCGTTCGAGCTGTTGCGTGAGTGTCGGATAGATTCGGTAGTAACACGCCCACTCCGCAGACACGTTGATGTCCAAGGCACGTCCTGTCGGCGTGACGCCGAACTCCACGCCATACGCAAATGGCGAGAGCTTGGTCATCAGCTCTTGGAGGTGCCCTGGACGACCGAGCGGTATCGCATCGTTCCGCGATCGAAGGTTCCCGATGAAGTAAACGTCACGCGGGTGATTGCGTAGACATTCGGCTTCTGTGCGACCAAGGGCGCAATCGCATATTTGGCGAGCCAAATATTCTGCCAAACGCGACTCTTCTAGCGCGATCAGCTCACCGTTCATCTGCACTCTCGCGATCTACTCGCCCTAGACTGCTCCTCAGGAACGGCCCCGCCTCGCTCTCAACAGTAAGCACTCTCAGGAGTAAGAGCGAGCTACGGAAATCTCGAAGCGTCAGGCCGAGTTCTGCATCAATTACTTCGTCATCATTGAACGATCCTGCGCCAGTGACTTGGCATTCGAGCCACCGATTCAACCTGTTCGCGAGCCCGCGGTGCAGGCCGCGCAGTCGCGCGGCCGCGCGCTCAATGTCTCGGTAATAGCGACCAACGAAGGCCATGTTCAGCACGTCTGCAACTCGACGGAGGTCCTCAGGATCGAGTGGACACATTGTGGTTCGCAAGAGCCAGAACCGAAGGGTGAGCGACGACGTAAGACCGCTGCCCCGCTGCCGAAGCTCGTTGAGCAATGATTCGAGGTTCCTGCCGCTAGTCAAGTGCCACTGTTCGTAGGCGGTGGCCAGCTCAGCCTGCCAGCGTTTGATCAAGGCGACGTGCAACTCGATCGACGGGCTCTGATGAACCCTGGATATGATCAATTCGTAGAGGTCTTGACGGCGCTGCCCGTGGATGAGAAGCACTCTATCGCCCTGACGCAACGCACTGGCAGCACGTCGATCTAATTGCACAGTGCCGCGTCCCTCCACCACGACATTGACGCGTTCGTCAGGCGCGAAACGAGCCTTCCAACCTTGTTCGAGTCCGAGGCTGACAGCCGTCTGCGACCATACAAGAGACTCGTCGGGTGCTGAGTCGTCCTCGGGACGTTCAGTAACGGTGGCTTCGTCACCGAAGGAGAGTTCATCGTCCGATTCCATGAGACGCGTGATCTCGGTGACGGGATCGAGTGCCTTCCAAAGCTCTGCTCGGTCTACACGACTTACCCGGATCGATCCGACATCGATAGAGGAAGCACCGCCGAGAACGAACCGTGGTGAAACGGGCTCGATGTCACTGGGCGAAGAAACATGGGCAAGTCGGGCGACGATTGACGAAGCACGCGCGAGGTCGGTACCCAGTCTGCGCTCCCAGTCGTTCATTCGACGCTCCAACGGCGAGTATTGATGAGCGAGAGCAATGACATCGATGTCTGTTTCTAGAAGGACCGGCCATGCCCTAGGCATCGAAGAACTCGTGGGCACTCCAATCAGCGAGAGCTTGAGGCGCAGCGACGGATCCAAATTGAGCGCATCTATTTGCTGGCTCTGGCTAGACGGGCGAACACTCCTCTGCCACAGAGTGCGCCGCATGTCGTCGAAGCTCGCAATCCAGATCCTGAGGGATCTCAGATCGTCCACGCTGACGTTGAACCGCGCGAGCATGGCGAACAAGAAGAGGTCTCTTCGTGCCTTACTGGGGAATACGATTACATGCGCCGCGCCCGCCTCGGGCTCCTGAATGGAGAGATTGGAGAGTACGCGCCAGAGGGGCGGGTCGTCTTCAAATAGCACCGCTGAGGCCTCAGCGAGGTACGTCGAGGCGCGCGCCAACAACGATTGAAAGTCGCGTCCGAGATTGGCCGAAGCATTGCGAAACTGCTCACAAGCGGCTTGCAGGTCCGTTAGCGATCGGAGGCCCCAATAGCGGCGAGACTCCGCTTCGTAAAAGCTAGCCGGTACCGACAGACTCTCAAGCGATCGCAATAGCCTCCAGTGGACTCGAAGCGCGTCCCCGGCGAGCCGTCCGGTCGTCAGCGACTCTGCCGACGACAAGATTCGGATCGCCTCCGAAATAGGACGACCGCTCCGCTCGACGGCATCTCCTTCAATCATTACTGGTCGAATGACCGTGTGCCTATTGGGAAGGAGGGCGTCGCCGAGTTGTGTGACGGGATCTGCTTGTTGCCGGTTGGCGGTTGCATCAAGCGCTACGCGATACGGCCATACGAATACGTCTCCGTACCGTTCGAACGCACCGATTGATTCTGACAACGGATTTCGGGTCCACGCGATGACGGGCAAGTTGAGACGGGCCGCATCTTGAACGAGTGGCTCGAACCAGCTTGCGCGAGCGTCATCAAAGCAATCGATTGCGATCCAGGCGGGGCGGTACTGGGCAAGCACGGCACAGGGGTCCGCCGGCGCATACACGGTCACGACCCGCGGCAACAGTGGAGGTGCTAGTGCAGCGGGCTGAACACCTACTGCACCCCGCGCCACATCTTCCTGGTGAAAGACCGCTGCGAGGTCCACGCTCTGGCGTCGCCTTCTCATCTTCACCGACGCAAGTTGCTCGCGGATGCCAACGCTAGAGCCAAAGTACAGTAATGGCTGACGCGCGTTCGACGACTGAACGAGTTCTCCGCCGCTTATCGCGTGGCGAAGGACAGCCGTCGCGAAGAGAAGAGCAGGGCGCCGAATCTGCGTATCTGGAAGGACGATAAGTAGCCGATGTCGGCCGCTCAAGGCAGCGCACACAAGCCGCGCGTTATATTCGTCGATGGAGTCGATGCGATCTTGTGAGTCAGCTAGAACAATTGCCCGACGAGACCAAAGCTCCGTGAAGAGATCATCATCACAGCCCGGGAGGCGCTGAAACACCTCGTCGATCCAGCGAAGAGAGCGTCCGGCGCTTCCATTGGGCATTGGTGGCGGCAACGAAGGTTCACCTCGGCAGTCGTTCCACGCTGGCAATGGTCACGAGACCAGTCGGCTTAAACGTAGGGTATTGCCTAAAGACCGCTCGCCTCAAGGCACCGACGCTCGAGTACCCGGCCGAACGAGCATCTTCATCCGTGGCCTCGGAGAAGCGAAGCTGCCGAATCGCCGACAACCTACCCAATTCGGTCAGGCCGCGATTGCTCTCAAGCAGAATGAGACCTTGGGACAAAGTAGCTCTCCCCTTGGTTACCACGGGTAGCCTTCCGTCACGGCGTAGCGCCGCCAAATGACGGTCGGTGACAGCGATACGAGGCGCGTGGTATGAGACCGGTCTCCCGTTCAACGATCGCAAGAAGTCCTCGCCGCTGATCAGGTCGCGATCCCAAGCTGTCCCCAGCCTCAGTACTCGATTGGGCATTAGTGCTCTGACGATAACTTCCGGATTGGACGATGCCACGACAAGCGTGGCCCCGACTTCTCTCGCCAACGCCTGAACGCGGTCAGCAACCACGTTTGCTGTCAATGGGTCGAGGTTGGAGCAGAATTCATCCGCTAGCCAAACGTTGTACTCCGAAGCAATCAGTTTGGCGAGCATTGCCCGGTACTGTTGGCCGGCGCTTAGTTCGCCGAAACGTTTGAGGTACACGAATGCATCTGACAATCCCACTAAACCCATAAGGCGCAAGGCTGCGCGCGTGTCCTCGCATCCCAAGACATCGATCAGCGCTTTCTTCGAGGCGATCGGGACGAAGGTTCCTGGACGATAGTTGGGAGGGAACGAAACCGAGCCGGTGAGATCGACAGGCGACTGCTCGGAAAGAATTCGGAGGAGCGTGCTCTTTCCGGAGCCCGATGCACCGGTGATTAGTAAGACTTCGCGAGGTTCAAGCGTGAGATTGAGATCGCTGAGCACCTGATGTGTGAAGTCATCAGGAGATATACCGAATGCCTGTTCGATCGCGTGGGTTCGAGATGTTCGCCGCACGCGTGACGTGTATCCAACGCCAACCCCGCGTAGCTCCACTGGGCCTGCAAGCCTGTCCGCCCGTCGATCCTGTGCCTGATGTCCGTTGGCGGGCATCAATCGCTTCAGTCGTTCCTGAAGGAAGAGTTGGGCCTCCGTGTTCAGTCCCTGCACATACGTAGGCTTAGGAAGACTCAGTATCTCTTGGAGCAGGCTCACGTCGCGTAGAGCCATCGTGGCAGACGACCGCCCGAGTCGGTTGACAAGGTCTTCCAAATCCCAGCCCATTCGCTCCATCAGTGAAGCAGCGCGATTCATTCTCGCGACCTGCTGATCGACGATTCCGCAGGCTTCCTCCTTGACGATGTCTCGGGCGATCACGCGAGTTCGATTGCGTAGGAGGTACGACATGTCCTTGGCAACCCGTGCTAGGTTGCCCTGTGTCTCACCGATGAATGACATGCCCGCTTTCTCGGCGAAGGGCACATACTTGAGCATGTCCGCCGAAATCTCAAGGAAGTATGGCTTGAGTCGCGCGATTTGCCAGCGCTCGCGGGCGAATGAGGCCGCGTGGCTCATTAGCAATTGACCAAGACGAAGTCCGCGGAACTCGGGAGCGATGACGCAGCGCGCCACGCGCACGTTGAGGTTGATGTACTGCCTCTGCGTCGCCATATCCCAGCTGTCCCAGGCAATGCCGTTGGCCTGAAACGGAGCATTTAGGACACGAGTCCGAGGCTTGCTCATGTAAAAGGGCGTCGCGAGTTCTACATATCCGATGACGGCCGGATAGAGAGGGTGGTAGCTGCGAACGATCAGGCGTGCTGTGCGGCCACACAAGGACTGCCCTCGGTAGTGATGTAGTGTCAGGGATTTATATGCCTCGAATTCCTCTGCCTCGGTGATCTCTTTGATGATGAGTTCGAGGCGTGTACCTCCTACGATCAGCTCTTCGATCGCGGTATAGATCGGAAGCACTTGGGCGGAACCGTTCTGACATACCACCCACATTCGCGGGCCGCGCACCCGAACGTCGTCGCCTTTGGTAACGCACGCGGATCGCGACAATTCCCACGCCGAACCGTCGTCCAGCTCGACTTCCTTCAGATGCGGTCGCCATCGGACACGTCGCACCGAACGGTGCTCGTCGTTCCCCCGGCTTTCGCCCCAAACGCCCACAGCTCACCCCTTCGGAGGTTAAGGTACCAACGGAGCCGTTCTTCGCACCAGGTCAGGCCGGATTTGGTGGCAACCAGATCGCGCGAATCGGCCGCGAGCCAAGTGAGAAAGTCATGGCCAGAGGTGAGGCAAGCCCGTCATCGCCCTCCCAGCCGGTCTGCCGGCGACAGGCGGCGATGCGCTCGCCGAGCACGCGCGTTGGCCGTGGCCTTCGTGTAGAGCTGAACCATCTGCAGCGACTCCCAGCCGGCGATCTGCTGTAGATCGTCGGCCGAGCCGCCGGCCTCCAGGAACGAGATCGCGAACGTCCGGCGGAACGCGTGGATCCCGTGGAAGGGCACACCAGCCTCTCGGAAGCGCCGCTTGAGGCACATCCGTAGGCCGTTGTTGGTCCAGGGCTCGCCGCGCGTGGACATCCACACGTAATCGGCATGGGTTGCCGGGCACTTGCGGAGGTACTTGTCGAGCGCGAGCGCCGTCGCGTTCCCTATCGGCACGAGCCGCTGCTTCGAGCCTTTGCCCGTGACCTTGAGGGACTGGTCGTCCATGTTCACATCGTCCATCCGAAGGCCGATCAGCTCCGACGCGCGGACGCCCGTGTCGAGCAGCATCAACACCACCGCCCGGTCACGCAGCGCCGCCCATGAACGGTCTCCGCACGCCTTCAGGACGCGCTGCAACGCCTCCGTCCCGTAGTGCTCCTTGAGCTGGTCGGGGACGCGCGGCGGCTTGAGGCGGAGCATCGCGTTCTCGCGGATCTCGCCCTCTTCGAGCAGCCAGCGGAAGAAGCGCTTGAGCGACCGGTAGCGCTGGTTCATCGTCGCCGGCGCGTTGACGCCCTGCATCGACCCGAAGTACTCGCGGAGGTGCTCGGCCGTCATGGCGGTGATCGGCGGCATCCCCTGCTCGACCCGAAAGCGCTCCAGGCGCATCACCGCGTCGGCGTAGATCACGAGCGTCTTGTCCTTGAGGTTCTCGGCCCGGAGCGCGAGCCGGAAGCTCCGGAGGAGCGTCTCGACGGCCGGCGCCGCGACCTCCGGCGGAGAATAATTAGGCGCACTTGGATGCAAGCTGCTACTGCGGTTGGGCACGCGCACCTCCGAATCTTTCCTACCTATAGATTCGGCAATGTGCGCCTAATTATGAACTGGAGCGGGAGACGAGACTCGAACTCGCGACCCTCTGCTTGGGAAGCAGATGCTCTACCGACTGAGCTACTCCCGCTCGCGTGTCGTAAGGCGATTCTACCGGATCGGCATGATGTAGCGCATGTCAGACGACAGCGGTTCAGCGACGCCCACGAACTGTTCCGCCGCAGGATCCGCCGCGTCGCCCGCATCCGGGCGGGCTCCGTCAAGACGTACCCTCAACGCGTACGCTCAGTGCTTCCTGCCGGCTTTCTTGCGCAGCCGCTTCAGGATCGCGTTCCGATACACGGGTCCGGTCGCCGCGCCGTGCTTGCGCATGCGCTCACGCTCGGCGCGCCGCCGACGCTCTCGGCGATCGGCGCGATCATCGCGGGGCTCGCGCTCGTTCATTTGAACTGCGCAAGAAACGCTGCATCGCCCTCGTAGAGGTCGCTACCGTCGTTCACGCGGTCGCGCAGCAGGTGGCGGCTGTAGAAGTGCTGCCCGCTCAGCTCCTTCGCCTCGTCGCCGCACAGGTAGATCGCCGCCTGCCCCATGGCCTCCGGCCGCTCCAGCATCGGCCCGACGGACGGCATCGTCTCGTCCAGCCGGTAGAACAGCGTGCCGGGCGTCGGCACCCAGCCGTACGGCGAGAGCGCAAAGACGCGGATGTTGTGCTCCTTCTCCTCCGCCGCCAGCCCCTTCGCCAGCTCGCGCAGCGCGTGCTTTGTGAGCATGTAGGAGATGTTGCCCGCGCCGTCCTGATCCGCCGCGATCGACGAGACGTTGATGATCACGCCGTCGCGCCGCTCGATCATGTGGGGCAGCACCGCCTTCGCACAGGCGATGGCGCCGCGCACGTTCACGCGCCAGATCAGGTCCCAGCGCTTCATCGGCATGTCGACGAGCCTGGCCGGCGCCATGATGCCGGCGTTGTTGATCAGGATGTCGATGCGGCCGAACTCGCCGAGCGTGCGCTTCACCATCAACTCGATGCTCTCGTCGTCCGTGACGTCGCAGCGCACGGGGATCGCGCGTACCCCGAGCTTCTCCAGTTCCGCGGCCGTCTCCGCGATCGTGCCCTCGAGCCGCGACTGGCCCTCCGCCTCCGTACGGGCGGCAGCGACGATGTTGCAACCTTCCTTCGCCAGCTCAATCGCCATGTACTCGCCCACGCCGCGGCTGGCACCCGTGACGATGGCGACTTTGCCTTCGAGCTTCTTCATCGTTCGGTCTCCCGTGGTCGGTGCTTCATCGCGTTACCAAGGCGCAGCTGAAGCTGCGCAGCTACATATTCTCACCGCACACGGCTGCGTCAGACCCGCGGGCCGCGGCGCTGGTCCGGTTCCTTGCCGCCGGCGAACTTCGGCTTGTAGCCCGGCTCCCGCCCCGCCATCTGGTCACGGTGCATGCGGTCGTGCCGGTAGTACGAGCGCAGCCACTGCATGGCTGTGAGCCGCCCGAACATCGGCTGCGAGGCCGTGCGCTCGAACTGGTCCGGCGTCATCGACTGGATGAGGGCGACCGTCTTCGCGCGCTCGGCCCGGAGCTGCGCGGTCAGCGCCGGCACGCTGTGGCGGGGCGCGTCGGTCAGGGCGATAGCCGGCCGCTGGCCTCGCACCCGGCTTACGTCAGGGTCGTCCTCGGCCAGCGCCCGTTCGACCCAAGCGCGGTAGGAAGTCTCCATCTCCGCCAGGTGGGCGAGCTGCTCCTTGGCCGACCACTGCGCCTCGCCCTCGGCGCCGGCCGGCGCGACCGAGGCCTCGGCGTCTGAGAGCGCCTCGGCCTGGGCCAGCAGCGCGCCTCGTTCCCGGGCCATCTTGTCAAGGAGCTCGCGGACCGCTTCGGGCGTGGCCATCGGTTTGGAGATTCCCTTTCCGCATGGATCCGCCCGAGGGGACGTAACGGGGCCCCACTCGGCGCGTTTGTACCTGTGTCAAGGGTAACGGAGAACGACCGATGGCCAAACGTGACCCCCAGCGCACCGAGAAGCTCCGCATCGCGATTCGCTACCTGCTGCAGCACGGCGACATGGTGCAGGGCAGCCAGTCCCGGCTGGCCGAGCACTTCAAGGTGTCACGCCAGCGCGTACACCAGATCGTCGTCGAAGAGCGGCGCCATCTCCCCGCCGAGGAACCCACCGCAAACACGCGGCAGGCATCCCGCGCATCGTGAGCGAGACGCCAGCCGGCATCAACCACAGGCCAGGCACTGATTCGGGGAGACGACGAAACACCATGCCGAAACGTGACCCTCAGCGCACCCAGAAGCTCCGTATCGCAGTCCGTTACCTGCTCGATCGGGAGTGCCTGGCGAAGGGCAACCAGTCCCGCCTGGCCGAGCACTTCAAGGTGTCACGCCAGCGCGTCCACCAGATCGTGGTCGAGGAGCGGCAGCGTTCCAGTCACCCCTCAATCGTCAGCTAGCGCGAGCCTGCCACCAGCGCCAGCACGAACGGCCGAGGCGATTGCCCCCGGCCGTTCGTATTGTGGGCGCAACCGGCCAGTCACGAGTTACCAGTCGCCATCAGACGAACAGCGGCGTCATCGTCCGGCGGGCGACCAGGCTCTCCATCTCGGCCGCGGGCGGCGGCGCGGCGTAGCGCTCCGCGGCGTCGAGGATCTTCTCGAACAGGCCGAGGTCACTCGCGGTATTCAGAAAGACGCCGGGCCGGCCGAGCACGTAGCGCACCGCCAAGTCGATGTCCGCCTGATCCGTCAGCGGCTCGTACCAAGTGCTGTGCGTGTGCTCCTTTTCGTTCCACGGCCCCAGGGTGATCCCCTTGATCGTTTGCACGGCGATGCGACGCTCCGCGCAGACCTTCGCCAGCGCCTCGAAGTCGGCGGCGTACTGCGGATTGCGCATCATCACGCAGTTGTACGGCAGCAGCACGGAATCGAACGGGAAGCGCTCCAGGCTGCGGAGGTGCATCCGCGCAACCGTCACGCCGTGGCCCGTGACGCCGATGAAGCGCGTCAGCCCCTGCTCGCGCGCCTCGATCGCGGCTTCCAGCGCGCCGCCGGGGGCCATCGCGGTCTCCCACTCCGCCTCGTCGACAAGGTTGTGGAGCTGGATCAGATCGACGTGGTCGGTCTGCAGGCGTTCGAGCGAGTGGCGGATCTGGTCGCGGGCCTTCTCGTACGTGCGCTCGCCGGTCTTCGTCGCCAGGAAGAACTCGTCGCGGTGCCGCGGCATCCAGGCGCCGACGCGTCGTTCGGAGCGGCCATACGTCGCTGCGGTGTCGATGTGGTTGATGCCGTGCGAGAGCACGAGCTCCAGCGCGCGCTCTCCATCCTCCTCGCTGGCACCCCAGAGCGCCGCGGCGCCGAAGATGACGCG
>Ga0153916_10000089_pt1 | contig 50090 bp, 40 predicted proteins | sample Opewatmetagenome_FD_109642 | JGI IMG/M metagenome (GOLD analysis project Ga0153916, IMG submission 109642) | Freshwater wetland microbial communities from Ohio, USA - Open water 3 Core 3 Depth 4 metaG | ecosystem: Environmental > Aquatic > Freshwater > Wetlands | place: USA: Ohio, Lake Erie...
ATTAGCGAAGGTGGCCTGGCTGTTTGTTTAGCTGAGATGTCAATCGGTGGAGATTCAGGTGCTGTTATTGACGTCTCAAAAGTTGGTAAAAATTTACGAACCGATTACAAAATATTTTCTGAATCAAATACACGATGGGTTGTTGAAGTGAAAAAAGAGAAACAAAAAGATTTTGAAAAACTACTTAAAAACAAAAATGTGTTTTTCGTTTGCATCGGCGGAGTAAAGGGAAAAAACCTAATTATTAAAGATGATAAAAAAATTGTGATTGAACTTGATTTAAAAACTCTTCGTGATTGCTGGAAGAATCCAATCTGGGATATAATGGGTTGATTTTTGAGAAATATCTTTTATAATTTTTTATGTAATTGGTAGAAAACAGTTTAGATTTAGAAAAACCTATCTTTTTCGTTTCAAAAAAATAACAAATGCTATTGCAATGATTACTAAAATTAATTCAAAACCAGGTGTTTTCTCAATATTATTTTCTGGTTCTTTAGAACTGGCTATGTTATATGAAACGATTCTTAATGAGACAATATACGATCCATTATATTCAACATCTAACCTCACAGGCTCAGATCCGACAACTTCTGATAGATAATATCTAGTATCATACCTTTGATCTTGAATATATTCGGTCTTTTTTATAACATAACAATCAAATGTTTTATTCATTTCAAATTCAGTTGTTGTTTTTTCGCATTCGTACAACTCATTCGTTTGTGTTTCAGAGAGATTTCCTGAAAGAATATCAATTGTTTTTAACATATAATTGTTTTCCCATTTTTTACCTGCGTTAATAGGATAATGCATCATATCCAAAGCAGGAGAATATAGATAATCATATGTAGCCGTCTGATTTAAATCATCACTGGAATAATTGAAATAATCTGTTATTTTTACCAATGCACCATCTGAAACACGAAAATATGCGGTCTCAATCCGATGTAATGAAGCGTTATGAGGACCTGTTCCTTTGACAGTACCAACGGATACAAAGACATCATATACTTCATTTTCAACAGTTATATTAATCCGCTCAGTAACAATAACCTTGCAAGTAGCCGTTGTTCCCATATAATTTCCACTGTAGTTCCAATAGTCACCGACCACGGTTTGTGGTTTTGGCAATTCTGCAATTGAAGTGGGGATGATTAACAGGTATATAACAAACAATGATAACAAAAACAAAGTAAGAATTATTTTTCTCCTCAACACCATTTTTTCCACCCTTTTTTAAAATGCCATCTTTAGACAAGTATATTATATATTTCTAGTTAATTAGGTTATTAAAATTTGAATTTATTCAAATTATTACGTATAAATTTTTTTATTTTGTACAATTATTTAATAACAGCTAATATGTTTTTATTTTGTACAAATATTTAATAAAAACTATTATGATTAAAAAAAGGTATTATGGGGTAGGTGAAAGATATGAAAAAAATATTTGTAATTGTATTAATAGGAATTTTAGTTATTAGTAGTCAGGCAGTAATTGCAGTAAATAATATAACAAGACAAAAAGAAAATTCAAATAGAAGTTTAGACTGGGTGATTATGTGTTATCTAAATGGAGACAATGCTTTATCTGCAGCACAAGGAGTAATACTTGAGGAAATAAGACAAGTAGGATCTACTTCCCAAGTTCAACTAACTGTTTTAATTGATCAAAACCAGATTGGTGATACAAAACTATACTATATAACAGGTACTACTCTTGTTCAACAAACATGGCCATCTGAATCAAATATGGATGATGCAAACACAATTAAAGATTTTGTGTTAAAAGTTAAAAATGAATTTCCTGCGAATAACTATGAATTGATTATTTCAAGCAACAAAGGAAGTGGATGGCAAGGTATTTGCTGGGATGATCATGGTGACGGAATAATGATTACAATGCCTGAGTTACTTGATGCCTTAAACCAAATAACAAACAATGGTACAGATAAATTAGACATACTTGGTATCGAAACATGTATGACAGGTAATACCGAAGTTGCTTATCAAATAAAAAATTGTGTAGATATTTTTATAGCATACCCAGAATGCGCAATGATAGGCGACTGGCCTTATTCTGAAGCATTCAACGATTTAATAGCAACTCCTACAATGACACCTTCTGAATTTGCAATAACAACTGTTAATTATTTTATCCCAAAAAGTTACCCTGATATGATAACTACAATGGCAGCAACAGAATTAAGCTATCTTGATAACCTTTCTACAGAGATAGATGATTTAGCAGTTGAATTTATAAACAATCTAGATAAATACAGGAATGAAATTACATCAGCCCTTTTAGGTGCCCGTATATATGCATTAACCTGGGAAATTGATTATTACATAGATTTTTACAACTTTTTAGAACTACTTACAATTAATGACACTTCTGTTATAAACATAAAAAATAATATTATGAACATAATGGACACAGCGGTAATTGCAAACAAGCACTTACCAACTGATTCTGCCCATGGACTCAGCATTTACTTCCCAAGAAGAACAGGCGATTACAACGACAGCCTCAGATACGAAGTATTACCTTCACCATATGAAGAAACATTATTTGCAATAGACACACAATGGGATGAGTTTCTTAAAATCTACTTGGGAATAACTGACAACGAACCACCTACAACACCCCAGCTTAGTGGCCCAGAAAAAGGAAGCCCTGGAGTTGAATATGGTTACACTGTTAGGGCAACAGATCCTGAATATCAAGATTTATTCTACTTTATCGACTGGGGCGATGGTACCAACACTGGTTGGTTAGGCCCATATAGTTCTGGTGAGGAGGTAACTATTAATTATACATATACAGAAAAAGGAACCTATACAATAAAAGCAAAGGCAAAAGATGTAATGAACGCTGAAAGCGACTGGGCAACATTAATAGTTAAAATACCCCGAGTAAAACCCTTTATATCATCAAGAATTATACTTGTTGGAAAAATTTCTTATCTTGATAAAAATGAGGAAGGGGATTTTAGGTTTTTACCAATAAAAGTCTTAGAAATTACAAAATTGGATGGGCAACAAAAAACCATAAAAATATTAAATGAAACATATGGTGAATATCCCTGCTGCGGATACATACAAAAAGAATACTATATAGGAATAGTAAGTGAAAATTTCATCGCTGTATTATGGACATTCTAACTGCACTAATTTAAAAAAAATTAAAAACTTCTGTAATATTATTAGAAATGATAATAGCTGCTTGGATTAAAGATACTAATTACGCAGAAGAAAACATGTCAACTTTAAACAATCACTATAGGATTAGAACATCATACAACATATTTTTTTATGGATTTTATAGCGATTCTCGTAAGCATTTACAAAATTAAGACACCTAGTTTAACTACAATAATCTAACTATGTTTTTTAATAAAAAAATAGAAAAAGATTTTTGTGAAAAAACAATTATATTACAAATATTTCATTTTTTTCTAAAATCTTTTTCGCTTATGCTTTTGAAAACAATCCCTACAATAAACCGGTCTTGAGCCGTCTGGTTTGAAAGGAACTTCTGTTTCTTTTCCACACTCTGCACAAGTTACCTTATGCATTTCTCTTGGAGGTCCGCCAAATCGGCCACCTCTATCATCTCTATACATTTAATATCTCCTTTTTTAGTTTTAATACGCTATAAACATTTGATTTATAAGGGTTTGTTTTTAATAATTAGATTCATCAAAAGTCTATATTAATAATTAAATAAGTGAAAAATAATGAATTTTAATCATTATTTTTTTATATAGATCTATAACAATTGATAAAAAGGTCCAATCATATATATTTACCATTATATAATGTAAAATTTATGGGGAAAAATATGAATAAAGCTGTTATAATATTATGTTTAATAATACTTATAATTCCTGTAACTCCAATAAGTTCTGAAAAGGTAGAAAATGATTTAGGAAAATCTAATTTACCCCCTTTTTTCAGTTGGCGTAATATTAACGGAACTGATTATACAACACCTATTAAAGATCAATCCCCAGCACCTTCTTGTGAAGCTTACGCATTCTGTGCTTCTCTTGAAACATTAATGCAATACCAATTACAAGAACTGTATAACCCGGATCTTTCAGAAACACATCTTTTTTTCTATGCAGGTGGATCATATGAAAAGGGGTGGGTAAGCATTATAGATGCAGCAAACTATCTCATAGAATATGGTGTTCCTGACGAAGGATGCAATCCTGATCCACATAGACCATTTGATTACCAATTTGAAAGCTTACCAGGATGGGAAAATAGAACAGTAAAAATAACCAGTTGGGGCTGGGTAAATCATGACATTGAATCAATAAAAACAGCGTTAATAGATCATGGTCCGCTAATTATATGCATCACTCTTTGGAAAGATTTCAACTTCTATCTCGGAGGTGTTTACAAACATAGATGGGGGGATCACACAGGAGGACATGTAGTAGCTTTGGTAGGATATGATGATAGTAAAGAATGCTGGATTGTTAAAAACAGCTGGGGAACAGTTTGGGGGGCAGATGGTTGGTTTAGAATGTCATATTATGCAGACATGTTTGCTGGATGGTATGGACCTGGAACCGGTATAATGTACATAGACGGAGTATATGGAAACCTAAAACCTGATGTTCCAAAAGTGGATATTCAAAAACTTAGATTTTCTCATAGTTATATATTTGGTATAGAATTTCCAACTATATACAAAAAATTAGATATTCAAAGAGCAGTTGCAAGAATATTTGGGAAAATGACTGTGAAAGTAGATGCTAAAAATACAGATAGTGTTGAATTTTTCATAGACAATGTATCACAATATATTGATAATGAAGCACCATTTACATGGGATTTACAAACTACAAAAGGGCTTCACACATTAGAAGTCAGAGCTTACAACGATTATAATACTTCAATAGATTTCATGGATATCTATGTATTTTTCTAAAGAATTTTTTAATTAACCTGTGATTGGATTGCATTTTTGTTTCTTAAACCTAAAATAATATACAATAGAACTTTGTTATCACACTGATGGAAGTTCTCATTAAAGCCCGTGATTTATCAAAAACAATTGCAAGTAAACTTTTATTTGAAAATGTTTCCTTTGATGTTTGTAATGATAATTGTATTGGACTTCTTGGTCCAAATGGTTGTGGGAAAACAACATTGTTTAAAATACTGTTAGGATGGGAACGTGCAAGTAGTGGAGATCTGTGGCGTAAAGATAATCTGCAGATTAGATATTTAGATCAAATAGCTATAAGTCCACATGATAAAACAATCTATGATTTTTTTACTCGTACAACACAACCAGAACTTATTCAGCAGCAGATTAATGACTATAAAAAAATGTTGGAAGAGCCTGATATTTATAATTCGCCAAAATATGAGGATATTCTCGAAAATTTTCAGAAACTCAAGGTTTCTGCAAGCAAATCTGCAAGTAACAAACGATGGGAAGCCGCACTAGATATTTTAAAAGATATAGAATTACCTGAACTTCTACCTGATACATTAACCGAAGTTCTCTCTGGTGGTGAACGGCAAAAAGTTGCCCTAGCGAGTGTATTTGCAAAACCTAGAGATTGTGATCTTTTGTTACTGGATGAACCCACGAATCATCTTGATATTGAAACGATTGAATGGTTGGAAAGACAAATTGCTGATTTTCCTAATGCAGTTATGATTGTTTCTCATGACCGGTATTTGTTAGATGATCTTGTTGATCGAGTATTTGAAATACAGGATAATAATCTAGAAATATATGAGGCAACGTTCGAAGAATATGAAGAACAAAAACGCATCAGGGAACACATAAAAATTAAGAAATACCAGAAATCTAAAGCAGAGGAACAACGACAAAAAAAAGTAATTGAAACTATGTCGCGTCGTAATAGATATGATCGGCAAATAGCAAGTAAAATGAAAAGGCTTGCAAAATTACAGTATGTTGAAAATCCGATACTTAAATCATATCTATTAAGGTTTAAGTTCAAGTCTGTTTTTAAATCAGGCAAGAACGTTGCAGAGGGGCATGATTTAGATAAACGTTTTGGTGATAAGATCATTCTTAATAATGTAAATTTTGAGATTTTTTCTGGACAAAAAATAGGTCTTATTGGACCTAATGGGTGCGGCAAAACCACTTTTTTAAAAATCCTAACTGGTGAAGAGAGAATTGATGAAGGAAAACTTCACATTAGTTTAGGAGTAAAATTAGGGTATTTTGATCAGGGGCATCTTTCACTTAATCCTGAAAATACTCTTGTTGATGAGGTTCGTAGAGATCAAAAGGAACTTTCTGAAAACGATGCTAAAGCACTACTAGGACAGTTCAATTTTAAAGGAAGTATGGTTTTAAATATGGTGAAGCAACTTTCAGGTGGAGAACGTGCAAGACTTGCTATACTTCGTTTGATTTTACAGCCTTATAATTTTCTTTTATTAGATGAACCCACAAATCATATGGATATGGATTCAAAAGTTGCGGTTGAAAGTGCTTTGAATTCTTACTCAGGTACTGTGATTGCAGTTTCTCATGATCGTAGATTTCTTGATGTTGTCGCTGATACGATTTTTTTCATGGATAAAGGTTCTATAAAGATTTATTCTGGTAATTATACGAATTTCCGGCTACAGAGACTGAAAGAATTAACAGATTTAACTAATGCTAAGCTTGCGTATCTTTCTTCAACTGGGCTAAAAAAATACGTAGTTTGTAAAGCCTTTACAATCTGGTCAGAAAAAAGAAAATATAAGGTTGGTGAAGAGGTTTTTATTGGTGATCATAACGAAAAAATCTATGAATGGGCGATAAAGAACAGGTTTTTACGACAAGCAGATTATATTCAGAAGAATAAATAATTTTAAATTAATATCTGATAGTATATGGATTTCTAACTTGTTTAATGTTGATAACAAGGTTAAAAATCTAAGAAGGATTAATGAGGGGGAACCGATCGTTATTGCTTATAAATCGCAAAATAGGCAAAGACATATTAAAAAACATGAACATGTCTGCATATTGGGTGTTAAAAATTTTATAAGGAAAATTCCAACTCCACGGACATAGAATACGAGGTCTTGCATCAGGATATCGATCCTTATAATCATCCCAATAATTACCCTTGAGTTTCAATGGATGATACCATAAATTAATATTATAAAAACCAAAGGTATGATTTGTGTTATTGATAAAATCATTATTATAAAAGATATTTCCTGTAGTGTAAATCATTGCAATTCCACATAAAGTATTATCTACGAAGCGATTATTGTAAATTTTATTTGCCTTACATCTTAGCATGGAAATACCAATAGAGCAATTGGTCAGGGTAAATCCTTCAAATGTGACAAATTTTGCCAAAGACATGCTTAGTGCAGTTTGCCTAAAGCCATCGATGATGGTGTTTGCTTTGTTTTCACCATGGACGCTTACAGATTCTTTTACGATACTGAGCAATTCCTTATAAATCCCTGACGCAACATTCACATCATCACGAGAACCACAAGATTCTATTGCATATTGAATAGAAATAAAGGGATCTTCTTGGGTTCCATACCAAGGACCATCAGTATTATCATCATCTACATAAAAAGTGTTTGGTTGATTATTAACGATTATCACTAAATAATCCTTATAGATAAAACCACTTGCATTTATTAAAAGCCGTATTGTATGCATACCCTCTCTAAGTGTTTCTGTTTCAAGTACTGCCAATTTTCCCTCAGCAGGAGTACTAGAATGGGCTAGTGGTATCCATTGATCATCAGAAGGGTAAATACCAAATGCATAATCAACATCATAGCCATTAAAATCTACACCTCGTGCGGTGCCTCTTATTTCAACATCTCCTTTTATTATTTTATCATCAAGTGACGAATCAAACTCTGCAACGACCGGTGCGGTTTTTACTAACGCTGTATATGCGTTAATACGCCCTGTACCAATTGGTAGGTTGGAATCTACTGGATTGGTACTCGATCGTAATATGGTTCGAACCTCTGCCGCAGTAAGATTTGAATTTCTCGAAAGAATAAGACCAGCAACACCAGCCACATGAGGACATGCCATACTAGTGCCATTTGCCAGATATGCTGTTGCATTTGCATCATACGGGGGAACAAAATGAGATCCTGGTGGGGCATTAGTATCCAATAGATACAAATCAGTTCCATGAGCACGCAACGAGACGATATCAACCCCAGGGGCGGCAACATCAACCCAGGAACCAAAATTTGAAAAATACGCTTTTGAGTCATTATGATCAGTTGCTGCAACAGCAAGGACGTCAGGATGGCCTGCTGGATAGGCTTGGTTCTTTACATTTATATTGCTATTTCCTGCAGAGGCAATAATAACAACTCCCTTATTGCTTGCATAGTTAAGAGCGAGGCTCATTGTTCTACTTTTTGGACCACCAAGGCTCATACTAATGATGTCAGCACCATGAAACGCCGCATATACTATACCTCGCGAAACAGCGATTAGAGACACTACACCAATTGCAGAAGGACCTCCGACTTTAATTGGCATAATTTTACAATCGTATGCAATGCCTGCGATTCCATTTGCATTGTTTGTCTCTGCTGCAACAATTCCAATGCAATGTGTTCCATGGCCTTGATCATCCATTGGATCAGGATTCTTAAAATACAAATCATATCCATCGACAAATAATGGTGATATCTCACTTAAAGGCTGCCAGATGAGTTTTTTAACTTTATCAATCGCAAATCCCCATCGGTCCTCACCACCGGCCTGAACGATGATATTATTTGAACTGCCATATTCACTGTATTTTGTCCAAACATTGGTCCCTGTTCCATTATACAACATACTATTAAAAATCTTTTTTGGAATTAGCTTATTTGGAAGAGGATTTTTAATGATTAATCCAAGGATAGATTCGACATCAAATTTTGAGATATGAAGTGAGACTGTATCACATTCAGGGAAACTAATAGATGTTTTATATCCAGATGAGTTAAGGGGATGAGGAGATTCAAGAATAAATGGTTCCTCTGTAATGCCTGCAGTATAATTTCCAGAATCAGGGTTTGTATAGTCGACCCCAGTATCAATTACTGCAATGACAACATTGGGATCACCGGTTTCAATATCCCAAGCTTCAGGTGCATCGATATCAGCATCATAGGCCCCACCGGTTTGTCCAGTGTTATGTAAAGCCCATTGCTGCCCAAACAAGGTGTCATTTGGCATCATACAGTGATAATACAAATAATTTGGTTCTGCATATTCAACCTGGGGATTTTTTGCATATTGATCTGCTGCATATATGATATCGGTTTTATTACTCAAATGAAATAGATAGCAATTAGTCAAAGAAGGAATTGAAGTATCATCTAATACTTTTTCTATTGAGATAACATGAAATTTTTTATTCAATATATCAATTCCTAAAAAACCAGTAACCATGTATCCTTGCGAAGTCAATTCTGGTTTGATTTCTATAGCAGTTTGAAAATTGACAAGCAACTCCCCTGGTACAAACAATGGTTGCAATCCAAGATTGTAAGACTGTTTATATTGTGATATAGTGGATTCAATATCATATTGATTTTCAACAATATTTGTAGCAAATATTTCTGCTGATGGAACCAGGTTTTGTTTGGCAACAAGTGGAGTTGATGCTGTACAAAAACAACTAACAATAAGAATAATAATTATTTTTTTCATTTTCCCCCTGCTAATAATACATAGGTTAATCAGATGATATCAACCTATTATATTATTAGAATTTATAAAAATACTCTATTATATATAATTTGTGGTTTTTAACTCTAAAATCTTGAAAAATATTACATTGGGACAAAGCAATCAATTAGAATTATTCAAAATATGATAGCATCAATAAATCTTATTATCACAAAATCTTTTGAACAGATACTACAATTGATTAAATCCTAAGTTTATAAAAACCTTAGATTATTAGAAAAATTTTTATATACTCAAGAAATCAAAAGATTATGGCAGAAGATAAAGAATTTAGTGAAAAATCAAATAAGATTGTAAAAGAAAAAAGAGGTTTTTACATACATTTTATCATCTACCTGATAGTGAATATATCCCTTTTCATCCAATGGTGGTACATTACTGGAGGAGAAGGTTTTCCTTGGGTTATAACCACAACAGCTGGCTGGGGTATTGGAATTATCGCTCATTTTATAGGTGTATTTGTAATAGGTCCAAAATAGTTGTTTTGAGTAAAGTTTATTTTTTTCATAAATCACAATTTAAAATTAATTTAAAAATCTCCTCAAAATAATTAGATACCTCGTTTTATAACAAATCTTTAATAAATGGTTTTATCAAATAAAAACAATAGCAATACAACACAATCTTTGCCTTTGTATTTTTCAAAATATTCTTTTTAATTGTCTAGATATTTTTTCACTAACAATTTTAATTATATTTAAAACTAAATTAATCATCTATTCCTTTTTCCTAAACGTGTATCGTTGGTTATAAACCACTTTTCTTAACCAAATAAAATACTAATCAGTGGAAATAACCATCCAAATATCGGTCTTACATTAGTTCTTGGTATTCTTACACGAATAGGATCAGACCAATCGCTTTCCAATCCATGTTCATCTTGTACCTTCACCCGAATATTATAGGTTCCCTTTTCACTCCACGTATGATTCATTGATACCAATAAACCCGAAGAAATAAGACCTGTCCAGTTTAAAATGCCATCTCCCCAATCAAAACAAAACTTCATAGTATCATTATCAGGGTCAACTGCAACTGCTGAATAATTATATGTCTGTCCTATCTGTCCTTTTGCAGGACCAATTGGTTTATCAGGTTTAACAACAACATAGTTTGGTCCTGTAAAACAATAAACACCCTTTTCAATATTACATTCACCAAATGCTATCCTGAACCATCCCTCTTCACCCCAAGTGGTACCCCAGCTATTTTTACAAATCCAATAACCTTCCTCTCCTGTTGTGTCGTAACCGACGATTGTAACAACATGGCCAAAAACAAAAGTATCATTTGTTTTGTGGTAAACTCCACCTGTGAAATTGGGGTAGAAATCAGCATACACTAGCATAGTCGCAGGAAGTGGACCATATTGAATAAGTGCACTTTCTATAACTGTTATATTTGTTGCTATCTTTAAATAGCCATCAACTCCAACAAGCATACTTCGCCAATCAGTACATTTTGCATCACAAGAAATAGTATCATCAGCCTCGTATGGGAAACATGTTTCAGGTATCGACCCGTTTGTTTTAATCCACTTTACAGTACGATCTATATACCAACCGCTGCAATTACCAGGAGAACAAGAAATCATATACTGTTCAGATAAATCAATATCAAGTATTGGATTGTTCTTCCAAATCTTAATATCAGATTCTAAACCAGCAAGTGCACCAAAAGCCCAACAACTACCACACTTGTCCTGAATTTGGTCTTTAATAGGTGTTGTCCAGTCACTCCCGTTTACATTTCTCCAATCCCATGAAAGCGGTAAATCCATAAGCGTTTGATCATATACACAACCAGAGTCAATCGGATCATTACTTATAAAAGTATTATACAGACATGGGCAGGGTACTTCCTGAGAAGTTATAGTTTTTTCTAATGAAGAATTTGGTGCTGACAAAACAACACTTGAAATCAAAATTATGAACATTAAAAACCCAATCATTTTCTTCCACATTTTTTTCTCCCCCTAAAAACAATCAAGTTAAAAGATTATATTTACTATATAAAGATTATCAATAAAATGAGATTTAAACCAATTTCTTAATAAATAGAGAAAGTAGTTTTTGTAAAGATTTCATTTCCACAATATACAATATTTTTATTTTTTTTCTTAAATATCCCTTTTTTTGAAGAAAATATACGCTAAGACCAAAGGTACTAAAAACCAAATTATAAGAAATATAATCAAATTAATTGGACTTAAAAATTCTGGTATTGTAACTGAGAATCCCATAGCTTCAATTGTACTACCTCCAAAAGCCCTATAAACTGTTGTTTGAAATAAATCACTCGGACTAAAAACAACAGAATTATAAAACCAATCTGGTATAATGCTTGCCATAAGATCTTCAATACTACCACCAGTGACAAAGTAGATGGCTGTTACTATGGTTTCATAAATCATACTCCAGAAAAATACTAAAAGTCCACCACCAATAGATGTAATACGTCTTTTGCAAAAAGCAGAAATACAAATTGATAAACTTAAATAAATAAATCCTAGAAATATACTAAGAAATATAAATGCAATATAACCTACCCAGGATTCTGGTCCAACTGTTAATGCTATGACCACCCCGCCAAGGCCAAATCCAATAAAAACTGAGACAATAATTACAGAGCCAAGTCCAAGAAGTTTTCCAAGTAGTACCTCTACACGTCTAACAGGGTAAGATAAAACAACATATAATGCACCACTCTCAGCCTCACCAGATATGGTCGAAAAACCAAGTATAATAGCAATTAATGGAATCAAAATAGATGATATACCAAGCAATCCAAAAACCGTGGTTTCCATATCCCCAAATGTTTCACCACTTCCCGTAGCATAAGAAAAAAGTACAATAATTAGTACAAAAAGGAATGTTAACAAAATTACCCATTTATTTCTGATATTATCTAAAAATTCTTTCTTTGCAATTGTATACATAGCTCTGGGATTAAACTTCTTCATTAAGTATCACCTTCTATCAACTTAACAAAAGCATCCTCAAGAGACGGCTCAATAGTTTTGATATTAACAACCTTAAAACCTGCTTCCTCAAGAGCAGCTATAATGTGACTTCTAACTTGTGTATCACAAGTCACAAATAAAATATCACCTTTTGCATCAGCAACTTCTACACCATCAATATTCTCTAAAACCTTCGGAACTTTTCCATTAAGACCATCTATAGAAATCTCAATACGAGGTTTAATATGAAGATACTTATTCAAATTAGCAACTGTATCCTCAGCAATGAGTTTACCCTTATTTATAATTGCAACTCTATTACAAAGAGTCTCAACCTCACTTAAAATATGGGATGAAAAAATCACTGTAGCACCATGCTCATTCAACACCTTAATCTTCTGGCGAATATATCTAACCCATCTAGCATCTAAACCAACTGTCGGTTCATCAAGAATAAAAATCGAAGGATTCCCAATCATAGCTTGTGCAATACCTAATAATTGAACCATGCCCTTGGAAAACGTGCCAACCTTCCTATACATTGCATCCTCTAAACCAACCTCTTTTATCAAAGAAGGAACAACAGTTTTATCAACACCCTTTAACTCACAGAAGAAATTAAGAGTCTGAACTGGAGTAAGATTCTCATAAAAAGAAACCTTTTCAGGTAGATAACCTATTTTTTCTTTAACCTCAATACTATCTTTTCTCATATCAAAGCCATTAATTTGAATTGTACCACTATTTACATGAATTAAACCAAGCAATGCTTTAATTGTTGTAGTTTTACCAGCACCATTTGGGCCAAGAAAACCAAATATCTCTCCATTACGAACATTAAAAGAAACATTGTCAACTGCTCTTACATCTTTATATATTTTTGTAAGACCGTTAATTTCAATACTAACAGAATCAGATACAGGTTTATAACTTGGTATAATAAAATAACCCTTCTTTTTACAATTGGAACAATTAATATATATTTTTTCTCCGGGATTACCTTGTACTGTCATTTGAGTTTTGCAACTTGGACAAATTATTGTTTTAGAAATCATTTGTAACCCCCACTGATAAAGGATTAAAAGTGGTATATATAAGATACCTAAATATCTTTGGTTTTATTAAAAAAGTCTATTATATTTAAATTAAAAACTGATTGAAAACAAAACACTTAAATTGGAGTATAATCATAGCTAAAAACACGTGATGAACGAACCCTTTCTGAGCTAAAATAGCTATGATGAAGATCTTGAGTACTGAAAAGCATAATTTAGTGGATATGCTCACTTAGCATATCTGCTAAATTTTCTAAAAAAAATTTATCTTTATTACTAAAAGCATTTTTTTTATCAGAATCAATATCTATTTCACCTAAAACCTTCTTACCTTTTTTAATTGGAACGACTATCTCAGATTTAGTAGAAACAAAACAAGACAAATATCTATTATCAGCATTTACATCATCGACTATCTCAGTTTTACAACTTGCAGCTGCTGAACCACAAATTCCTTTACCAATGGGAATTTTTGTATGCTTAGTTGCTTGTTTACCTCTCCAAGGTCCCAAAACTAGATCACTACCTTTGATAAGATAAATTCCAACCCAGTTATAATGATCAAAATTTTGATATAGAAAATTTACAACATTAGATAAAACATTTGAATTCTCTTGAATAATTTTTTTAATCTTCCTTTCAGCTAGTTCATAATCCAAAATAATCCCCTAGTATTCCAATAAAGTCGTTTGTTTATCTTTAGGCCCTAAAGAAAAGTTTTGCGCTTCTGAATCTTTTTTTGGTAATTCAATAATACCATACTGACCACCACCACCGGGTCTAATAATTACTCTTTTTTCACGGAATGCTTGAATAGCTTCAGTAATTGCTGGTGCTGTAACTTTAGCTATCTCATCTATATTTTCATCAATTAAAACATTTATTTCACTTCTAAAAGCAGTAACAAGTTCACTCCATCTTTTATTAACTGTCTGGGTAAAAGGATTCTGCTGACCTACTGCTTTAGTAATAATTTCAGCAAGTGGTATAAGATGAATATAAGGTGGTCTATGCTCCGGATGAACAGGTTCCTCAAAATCAGCTATCTCATTGATTCTATCTTTCACCCCTTTTTTTATACGTTTACCGCAGCTGCACTTCCAGCGTCTACGCTGAGCTTCCTCAAGGGTATAATGAGTAAAACAGGAAATACAAGCTGACTCATGATATTTACCCTCTTGTGGTGGTAAACCAACATTTAGAATTGGTTTATTTCCTCCTATTCTTAAAATGGCTTTTTTAATCTCATTAAAAGATGCATCCTTAACTTCAAATCTGTTAAACTCTCTAGCAAGTCTAACAGGATGAGGACTATGGCTATCGGAATTAGTTAAAAATGTAAGTCTATGTAATTCCTGAATTTTATCAGCAAAATCAGTATCAGCAGAAAGACCTAGTTCAATAAAAGAAACATAGTCAGCTAAATCTCCGTAGCAATCCTCCAAAGAATTATGATAAGCATACATAGCAGTCCAGGGGGTAAACGCATGAGCGGGCCCGATTAATGTATCTAGATCCTTAGCTATTTCTGCTATTTCCTTACCAGCAAGATCTACATTTGGTCTACCATCAGTTTCAAGATTTTTAGATTTAGCTTTTATTTTATCCTTAAATTCTTCAGCTGAAGAGAAGCTGGGAAAATATAACAAATGATGTACTCGACGTTGATCTTCAATTTCAGTACTTAAAATAAAACGTGTATTGTTAAGTTCAAAAGTTCCATCATCAATGCACTTACACTGTTTTATTTCCTTCATCCAGCCACTATGCAGACAATCACCAGTTGCAACCACGTTAACTCCTTTACGTGGGGCTTCTAAAGAGATTGTTTCAATATTCATTTTGTCGCTAGTTGCACCAGAAAAACGTGAATGAATATGCAAATCAGCGTTAATAATCATAAAAGCCCAATATGAAATAGTTTACATGATTTTAGTTTTTACTAAAATATTATTTTGAATTAAAGAAATTTTATTTTTGTTTTTTTCCACATTTAGTACAAAACATTGCATTATCTTTTAGTGTAGCACCACACTCGGTACAAAAATTCTTTGAAGATACAGGTTGTGTCACTGGAGGTTGATTTGGTATCTTAGCTTCACCTTTTTTTTCTTGTGTTTTTGGTGCAAAAAATTGTGTATTTGCAAACATTTCTAATATTCCTGCAAAAATAAATATAATAGCTGATACCAATAGTAATTGAGTACCTAAACCAAGACCCCAACGCATTGGAATAGAGACAGTAGTACCATTTTGAGTAACATAAAAGGTTTTTTGGTTTCCAAATGGAGAACTAGATATTGACTTTAAAATATCACCCATAGTGTTACTAGCCGAATTATTAGTTTCTTCCAGAGATATAAAACTGCTAATAGCCATAATAGCTAATAGTATCAAAATAACAGGAACTATTAACCTAATTCCACGCCAAATATATTTCCATCCAAGTTTTTTACTATGTGAAATACCTATTGTTGCAATAACTAGAAATAATAAACCAATTCCAATAAAAATAGCAAATGGAATTGAAATTGTTGCAATTGGTTTAAAACCATTTTCTCCAGGAATAGACATCTGAACACCGTCTATCCCATGAATTTTTATTAAATCCTGCATCCCTGTTGATTGCAATCCAGAATACTCATTTATTTCTGATATATCCATAGAAACAAAGTACCATGTATAAAACAAGCTTATTACAGCAATTATAATTCCAATAATACAAAGAATATTACCTATACTTTTTAGGTTTAAACCATCTATGTAAAACATGGAAACAATTCTTGGTCCTAAACCATATTTTTTATGTCTTCTATAAATTAGAAAAGCAGTTAAACCAAGTACTACTAGAGTGATTAAAACGATAATTAAAACAAAATTATAGATAAACCATTCCAGAATAAACATAAGGTCGTTTGGTTCTGGCAGGTTCTGCCCCCAAAAAATTGGATTATCCCACATTGCTGTCCCTTCTCTATATTTTGGACCTTCTGGACCATTACTGCCTAAAGCCTCAGCGCTAGCAAACTTGGTAGAATCAGATCCACACTCACCCCATCTACCTCGAAAATTAACCCAAGATTGATCAGAATCATCAAGATTTTTAAGTATATAATCACTATTTTTCAAAACTTTTCCATTTGCTCCAACATTATCACTTGATATACCTAATTTTCCGGAAAAAGACCTAAGGTAATTAGCATGGCTTCCACGTGCAACATAAACCTTTATGTGGTTACCTTCTTTTTCAACTTGATTCCAAGAAGCCTGCTGACCACTATGATGTTGACTATATGCAACCCATGATGGTTCTCCTCCATCAAAAACAACTTGAACTATTTCCCAGTCGCCTTCATGTTTATTTAGTTCACCACTATTAAATGCATAATACATCCAATATTGAATAACAGAATCTCCACTTGCTGAATCATAATAAGATCGGTAATAAACTATATTTCCATTAATACTCTCCCAGTTTTTGGAATCACTAATTATTTTATCATAACTTTTTGATGAGCCCTGCTGATTATCAAGATAATAGTATTGATAAGCATCTGAGGAATAAGAAGAAAGATCAATTATTGACGGGTCGGTTGAAATTGGTATAGTGTTGTCGATATCATAAAGATATGAATAAGTGAGCTGAAATTCAACGTCAATAGGGTAGCATGTTTCTTCAGATTCAAAATAAAAAATGGGGGCGTAATCATTAGCATCCTGTGCACTACAAGACAAATTAAACAATAAAAAAACGCATAACACAATACTAGTTAATACAAATTTTTTCATTTTCATAAGTTTCTCCTCAAAAATCCTTAACAATATGAATGTTTATAAAATCGTCGAAATAAATTTAATTAAATAAATCATAAGATTTATATATATTATAACTAACTTTATATAATAAATTACTTTATTATTGAAAAGGTTTGTAATTAAATGCTAGATAAAATAACTATTGAAACCCATTCTTTAACAAAAATATATAAAACTGGAAAGGTTGAGTTCAAAGCATTAAACAACGTATCATTAAAAATTAAAAAAGGAGATTTCATCGCATTAATGGGTCCTTCGGGTTCAGGAAAAACTACATTAATGAATATTTTGGGTTGTCTAGATCGCCCTACCTCAGGAGATATATTTTTAGAAGGACTAAATCTTTCTACTTTACCTGATAGTCAATTAGCTGAAATCAGAAGTAAAAAAATAGGTTTTGTTTTCCAAACATTTAACCTAATTCCTAATATTTCAGCATTAAAAAATATTACACTATCAATGATTTTCGCAGAAGTTCCAAGGTCCTCAAGAGAAGCTAACGCATTAGAAATACTTAAAAAATTAGGATTAGAAAAATTCACAAGAAATCTTCCATCAGAATTATCGGGTGGTCAACAACAAAGGGTAGCACTTGCCAGAGCTTTAGCAAATAACCCTTCGATTATACTTGCAGATGAACCAACTGGTAATTTAGATTCATCTACTGGTATACAAATAATGAATCTTTTATCATCTTTTAATAAAGAAGGAAAAACAATATTACTTGTTACACATGATGCATCACTTAAAAAATATGCAAATAGAATCATTACAATGAAAGATGGGGAGATAAGTGAACATAGATGATAGCAGATATTTTTTTAATGAGTCTCGATGCATTAAGATCTCATAAAGTTAGAACTCTTCTTACGTTAATGGGTATAATAATTGGAATAAGTTCTGTTATAATTGTAACAACAGCTGGAAACTCTGTATCATCTTTTGTCCAAGAACAATGGAATATTTTTGATCCAACCGGTATACTAATTGGTATAGGAACTGCAACTGATCCTCCAAGGATAGCTTTTACTGGAGCGGTTTTTACAAATAATGATGTTAAAAAAATTCAAGACTTACCACATATAAAAAATGTTGCACCTGTTGGTATAGTTCCAATAAGAAAAATATCGATTAGAGAAGGTATTTTAAAATGGAAATCCACACCTGGTGGTACAATGTATGCCAGTACATCCAGTATGTTAGATGTTCTGAAGTTAGAAATTGATGAGGGTAGGATTTTCCAAGAAGGAAAAAATGAGATAGTTGTAACTAAGACTACAACAGAATTATTTGGGAAGGATAAACCATTAAAAATTGGCGATGTTGTTTACTTACAGAGAATAGACAGCAAAACTCTAAAGGCAAAGATTGTGGGAATATTAAAGGAAACCACTGAAGGAAACATTCTTACTCAACTTACTACACCGTCTATTCTTGGTCCTACAGATCCATATTATTCTACTTTTATAGGATCTAATGTTGGAAGTATCCTACATCGGATAACTGCCTACATAGTTTTATATGCAACTGCGACAGATAAAGAAAACGTAGATAAAGCTAAGGGGGAAATTCTAGATTATTTAAACAGTGGTGCATCTGATGCTAGTAAATATAAAAAGGAAAAATATGATTATGTAATAGTTACTCAACAGTATATAATACAAAGAATTGATAGTGTTATGGGTGTTATCAATATGTTAGTAACAACTATAGCATTAATATCTCTAGCAGTAGGTGCTATTGGTATTGCAAATATCATGTTTGCAACTGTTACTGAACGTACTAGAGAAATTGGTACAATGATGGCAATTGGTGCGAAAAGAAGATTTATTTTACAGATGTTTTTATATCAATCAACTATCATAGGATTAATAGGAGCGATACTAGGCTGTATTTTAGGCGCTAGCGGTAGTGCGTTTGTTGTACAGGTTTTAAATACATATTTAAAGGATCTTGGTGGAACAGCATTTACTGGTTCCATTAATTTGAATTTTTCTATAGAATGGTTTGGTATCGCCGTGTTCTTTGGTGTTTTAGCAGGTATTGCTGCAGGTGTTCTTCCTGCTAGAAAAGCAGCTAAAATGGATCCAGTTGTTGCATTAAGATATACATAATTAGATCATCAAAAACTAATAATCTAATAGCAACAGTATTATCTTACTAAATATTTTTTATAATTCTCAACAAAATACTTTTTCCCTTTTTGTATAATTTTAAAACCCTCTTCTTCAAGAAGTTGCTTCTGTTTTTTTGCTCCACCAGGATATTTGTCATTTAAAAATCCATCCATTTTTAATGTACGCCAATATGGTGTAATTCTCTTCATATCCTTTATTTTATCTTCCTCTGATGCATGTGCAGCAGTCATAATAAAAATCCCTGTAGTAAGTGTACAACAAAACTTTACATTATGTTTTTTTGCGAGTTTTTTACAAATTTCCTTAATCGTAATCAATTTACCTTTTGGAACTTTTTTCATAATCTCATTTACTTCTAAAGGGGCAGCAAGAACAACCGAGTCGCCAGGTTTCGCTCCCATTTTTTCAAGTGCTTTTCCACAGGGAAATTTTGGATCAAATTCTAGTATTTTTGGAAATTTCTTACTATTTTCTAATTTTTCTTTCCATGATTTCTTTTTATATGTCATAATCTTAACCATTTTATTGAATTATAATGCAGAATTAAATTTTTTTCTTAATTTATTTTACTTAGTTTTATTATCATGAAAAAAAGTATTATTTAAAGACTTATTTTTTTCTTTGTTCTTATTTATATACTTTTCTATTCTTTTCTCCAGATGGATAGTAATCTTTATTAGTCCATATCTCATATGAGTCACCAGTAGAGCTAGCCCAGGAGATGGGGATAAAAAAACACTCAAAAAATTGGTTAAGGTTAGCGTACTTTCTGGTAACGAGGAAAAATGTATGAAACGCAAAAAAAAGATGATAAAGTCGTTATCTGCAACAAAGAAAAAAAAAGATAAAAAATTACCTAAAATCAAGAAAAAAAAGATAAAACTACTACATAAAACTAAAAAAATAAAAACAAAAATTTCTAAAACTAAAATCAAAAAAACTAAGGTAAAACCTATTCGAATACCAAAGAAAAAGATAACAAAAAAAATATTTAAAAATAAGAAAAAAAAGGTAAAACCATCATATAAAACTAAAAAAACTAAAACGAAAAAACCTAGTTATAAAGCTAAAAAATCAAAGGAAAAAACTATACTAAAAAAAGAAAAACCATTAAATATAACAGAAGAAAAAGAGGAGTTATTAACATCTTCTTCATATGATGCAAGTAAAATTCAAGTTTTAGAAGGGCTTGAATCTGTACGTAAAAATCCTGGGATGTATATCGGTAGCACTGATGCTAGAGGATTACATCATCTTGTTTATGAGGTAGTAGATAATTCTATTGATGAAGCTTTAGCAGGATACTGCACCCAGGTAACAGTTACGTTAAATAAAAACGGATCTGTTACCGTGATAGATAACGGAAGAGGTATACCTGTTGATATCCATAAAAAATACAAGAAACCAGCCGTGGAAGTTGTTATGACCACCTTATATTCAGGAGGAAAATTCGATGGTAAAGCCTATAAGGTGTCAGGAGGGCTACATGGTGTTGGTGTCTCAGCAGTAAATGCTCTATCTACTTGGCTTGAAGTTAAGGTTAGAAGAGACGCTAAAGAATATTATCAGAAATATGAAAGAGGAAAAACTGTATGTGCCTTAAAGATTATAGGTAAATCAAAAGAAAATGGTACAACAGTTACTTTTTTACCAGATTCTGATATTTTTGAAACAAAAGAATTTGATTATGAAACAATAGCAGCTAGATTAAAGGAAATTGCATTTTTAAATGCTGGATTGAAAATTGAAATATTTGATCAAAAAAGTGGTAAAAGCGAAAGTTACCAGTTTAATGGAGGCGTTAGTGAATTTGTAACATATATAGATAGAAATAAGACTACTTTGCATCCAAACCCAATTTATCTTCAAGGTGAAAAAGAAGGAGTTCAGGTAGAAATAGCTCTTCAATACACTGATGGTTACACTGAAAACATTTTCTCCTTTGTAAATAACATAAACACTATTGAAGGTGGTACTCACGTCTTTGGTTTTAAAGGTGCACTAACGCGTGTTCTTAATGATTATGGTAAAAAAAATAAAATATTTGATAACGGTAGTCTTGGGTTAAGCGGTGAAGATACCCGAGAGGGAATAACTGCTGTTATCTCGTGTAAAATCTTTCGACCACAATTTGAAGGGCAAACAAAGGCAAAACTTGGCAACTCAGAGGCAAGAGGTATTGTTGAAAGTATTACATATGAAAAGCTTTCTGAATTTTTAGAAGAAACACCTGTGGTTGCACGTACTATTATTGATAAAGCAGTACTTTCAAGTAAGGCTCGAGAAGCAGCAAGAAAAGCTCGAGAATTGACTCGTAGAAAAGGCTTACTTGAATCATCTGCATTACCAGGAAAACTTGCTGACTGCTCTAGTCGCGATCCTAGCATCTCTGAACTTTATCTTGTGGAAGGAGATTCAGCCGGCGGTAGTGCAAAGCAAGCTCGTGAAAAAGAGTTTCAAGCTATACTACCTTTACGAGGTAAAATTCTAAATGTTGAGAAAGCTAGAATGGATAAAATTCTGCAAAACAATGAGATACTTGCTATGATTACAGCAATTGGTACAGGGGTTGCTGAGGAATTCAATTTAGAAAATGCTCGTTATCATAAAATAGTACTGATGACCGATGCTGATGTGGATGGAGAGCACATTAGAACACTTCTTTTAACATTCTTCTTTAGATATATGAGACCACTTATTGATGCTGGATACTTATACATTGCACAACCGCCCTTATATAAAATAAGTAAAGGAAAAGGTATAGTTTATGCATATTCAGAACGAGAAAGATTACAGAGGGAAAAAGAACTAGGTGAAACAGGTTTAGGTATACAAAGATACAAAGGACTAGGTGAGATGAATCCTGAACAACTATGGGAGACAACAATGAATCCTGAAAATAGGATTATGCATCAAGTTACAATAGAAAATGCAATTGAAGCTGATAAATTATTTAATATTCTAATGGGAGAGGCTGTGGAACCAAGAAGAGAGTTCATTGAATTACATGCAAAAGAGGTAATCAACCTCGATATTTAGGGAGACAATTTATGGTTGATGATTCTATTAAAAAAGAATATCTCCGTGACATTGAAAGAGAGATGAAACGTGCATTCATCGATTACTCAATGAGCGTTATAGTGAGCCGGGCATTACCGGATATAAGAGACGGTCTTAAACCAGTTCATAGAAGGATTCTATATGCGATGAATGAAATGGGTTTGGTACATGAAAAACCCTATAAAAAATCTGCCCGCATTGTAGGTGAGTGTTTTGTTAAAAACACTATGATTTTAACCAAACAAGGTTTAAAATATATCCAGAATATTAGAAAAGGAAATAAGGTTTACACCCAGAACGGTATTGAAAAAGTTAAAGAATTATATATAATGCCAAAAAAAGAGTTATTAAGAGTCACTCTTGAAAATGGACTCGAAAATAAGGTTACTAAATCTCAAAAATTCAAGGTTTTAACAAAAGATTTGAAATTTGAATGGAAAGAAGCAAAAGATTTATCAAATAAAGATTTTGTTGTTGTAAAAAATAATTATCCTGAAATTCGAAATTTTATAAAGTTGAATAAGTTAAAAAATTTTTCAAAATATTTGAACGAAAATATTGGTTATCTTTTAGGTATTTTTTTGTCTGATGGATGGATATCAGAAGACTATGGTCTAAAAAAACATCCAAGAATTTGTTTTTATGGAGGAACAGATAAAGAAATTGCAGAAAAAGTTGTTTCATTAGTTGAAAAAGAGTTTAGTTATAAACCTACTATTCAAGAAAAAAAATATGTATTGAAATCAAAGGGAAAACGTAGAATTTATTTTGTTAGAATTAATAGGAAAGAAATTAATGATTTTTTTGTTTCAAATTTTAATTTAACGAATGTAAATGCTATTACTAAAAAGATACCTCAGCAGATTTTTAATTCCCCTCAAAAAGTAATTTATTCATTTATTTCTGGTTTGATAGAAGGAGATGGATCCATACATAAGAATAGAAATATAATTCATTATGGTTCAATATCTGCGGAATTAATCAATCAATTAATGCTTCTACTACAACTTAATGGAATTTACAATTCAAAACATGTTTCTAAGGATTTAAAAACACATTATATTGCTAATAAAAAAATTACTGATCGTCATCCATTTTTTTATCTAGAAATACAAGGAAGTAATGCAGTTGAGCTAGCAAAAAAATTAGACTTACAAAATCCGAGAAAAAAAATACTTATTCAAAAAATTGTTGAAAACAATGTTACTAAAAAACAAGCATGGACTAAATATGATATAATACCTTATTCAGGGGAAATAATTTTTGGTGAACTAAGTAATCAACATCTTGGGGGAGGATGGTACAAAGATACATATGGAGAAAAATTCAGAGATGGTATAAAATATCCTGAAGGATGCAAAATAAGATATTCAAAAGATTTAAAAACAAAACCTTTGCATTTAACACAGATTAGACAGTGGGGCATTGAAGAAAAATTAGATCGAATTGGTTCTAGTTTAAATGAGTTTATAGAATATATTTTTAGACAAAAAATAAGTTTTTTTAGAGTTAGTTCAGTTGAAAGAATTGATGAGCAAGTAACTTATGATATAGAGGTAGAAAATGATCATGAGTTTATAGCCAATGGAATGATTTCACATAACTGCCTTGGAAAATATCATCCTCATGGAGATCAAGCAGTTTATGATTCCTTAGTTCGTATGGCTCAAGATTTCTCGATGAGATATCCACTTATTGATGGACAAGGAAATTTTGGTTCAATCGATGGTGATGCACCTGCTGCCATGCGATACAGTGAAGCCCGTATGTCAAAAATAGCAAAGCCTATGTTGCAAGATATAGACAAAGAAACCGTTGAATGGAGAGATAACTTCGATGGATCATTAAAGGAACCAACTGTACTACCGTCAGTATTACCTAATCTGTTAGTCAACGGTTCCTCAGGTATAGCTGTTGGTATGGCTACCAATATGGCTCCACATAATTTATGCGAGGTTGTTGATGGTATTATTCATGTTATTGATGATCCACAGATTTCAACAACTAGTTTAATAGAGACAATAAAAGGTCCTGATTTTCCCACAGGTGGTATAATATACGGCCGAGAAGGAATTCTAAGTGCTTATTCTATGGGTAAAGGTCTTATAAGAATAAGAGCAAAAACACAGATTGAAGAAAAAAAAGACAGAAAACAAATTATTGTCACCGAGCTTCCATATTTAGTAAATAAGGCAAATCTTCTAAAAACTATTGCTGAATTAGTAAAAGATAAAAAAATTGAAGGAATTTCTGATTTACGTGATGAAAGTGATCGTAAGGGCATGCGTATAGTAATTGAATTGAAACGCGATGCTATAGAAGATGTTGTTTTAAATCAACTATTTGAACACACAGAGATGCAATCAACATTTGGTGTATTGAATCTAGCTATTGTAAATGGGGAGCCAAAAATCCTGACTCTAAAGGAGATTATTCAATACTTTATTGAATTTAGAATAGAAATAATAACACTTAGAACAAAATATGACTTAAGGAAAGCACAAGAAAAAATCCATATTTTAGAAGGATTAATGATTGCCCTTAAAAATATTGACGAAGTAATTAAGATAATCCGTAGTAGTAAACAAGTTGATGAAGCAAAAAACAGGTTGATGAAACGATTTGGATTATCAGAGTTACAGGCAAAAGCTATTCTTGATATGAGACTGCAAAAATTAACAGGTATGGAAATAGAATCATTAGAAAATGATTATAATGAAACGAAAAAATTAATTGAAAAACTACAACAACTTTTAAGTGATAAAAAGTATATTTTAAATGAGATAAAAAGAGAGCTATTGGAAATAAAACAACAATTTGGTGATGAACGACGAACAGAGATTGTTGAAGGTGAAGCTGATATTGAAATAGAAGATTTAATACCAGTGCAAGAGGTTGTTGTTACAATTACTGATAGTGGTTATATAAAACGTATTCCTTGTGAAACCTATAGAACTCAGCATCGTGGTGGAAAAGGCCTTATAGGAATGGATACAAAAGAGGAGGATATTGTAGTTGACTCTTTTATCACATCAACTCATGATTATATCATGTTTTTCACAAATTATGGGAAAGCATTTTGGCTAAAAGGTTACAAAATTCCTGAGGGCGGCAGACATGCTAAGGGCAAAGCAATGATAAACCTAATGCAGAGACTAGAAGAAGGAGAATATGTTGAAACGGCTATTCCAATTCATGAATTTGATGATAAACATTATCTTGTTTTTATAACCAAGAATGGTACAATTAAAAAAACAGTTCTTTCTTTATACAGTAACATAAGAGTTAATGGAATCAGAGCTATAAACCTAGATGAAGGTGATGAACTAATTAGTACTAAAATATCAGATGGTAAAAAAACAATTATGATTGCTACAGCAAATGGCCAAGCATGTAGATTTGATGAAAGAGAAGTGCGTCCCATGGGGCGAGTTGCAACAGGAGTTATAGGTATAAGACTCAAAAAAAATGACAAGGTTGTTTCTATGGAAACAGTGGGAGAAGAAGGGAACCTCCTTACTATAACGGAGAATGGATTTGGAAAACGATCTCCCATAAAAAATTACAGAAAAACACATAGAGGTAGCAAAGGTGTTAGAACCATTATTACAAATGAAAGAAACGGAAAAGTAATTTTTGTAAGAGATGTTGTTGATGGAGATGAGATAATGCTTACAAGCAAGGACGGGATGATGGTAAGAGTACCAGTTGAAGATATTAGGATACAAGGTAGAAACACAATGGGTGTAACTATTATGAAACTAAATGAAGGAGATAAAGTTGTATCTGTAGCAAAAATATTTGAAAAAAAAGAAGAGCTAAGTTGCGCAGCAGTTCAATAATTTATTATTAAAAAGAAAAAAGATAAAAAAATATGAATTTCCTTTTATTTTTTTCTTCTTGTCATAGCAACAGCAGCTATAACAAGTATCACAATTATTATTAGTGCTATGATTACCCATAGGTATTGCTGCCAGAAAGTTAATGGTTTCTTTTCATTTGGATAACTTGTTACACCAAAGGGCATGTGCCCATCAATTGAGACCTCTGCATCATATGCCAATGATGTTGTGTCTTTTTTCTCCCAATGGTTTGCATCACTATACTCAGTGCTAGGTACATACATACGTAAATCTGGATCACCAAAATAGATAACATTTTCACTTAAATCCCACCACCATTGAGGAGGATCCGAAATATACAGAATACCCACATGAGTTATTCCTTTTGTATAGGCCTCACCTACTGTGTCACCCAAAATAATATCACGTGGAATGGACTGTCCCCAAACTGTGCCATACCAAGATGTAGGCCAAGGATCCTGTACCTGAAATACAGAACCATGCCTTATAAGGCTTAAATGGAAATAGGTATTTGATGTCTCACACATACTAGTTAAAAAACCTACTGAATGAAGATTTTTCAAAAGACTTTCTATCACTGATACATTTTTCCATTTATATGCGTCTAAACTAAAGCTTAATGATGCTACAACACCATCATGAAGATTATCTGGAAATGGATCTATAAATGGAATAATTTTATTTAGCATTTCTCTAATTGGTTTACGGGCAAGCACCCAGTCCATACCAAATGCTGGTAAACCTGGAACCTTAATATTTGTAAAAGGTATTACTCCATTTATATCCTGCGACATAGTGTCAGGTTCTTCAGTAGAACCAAAGTACCATTCATATCCTCTCCAGGGGTTATCTTCTCCAATTGTTCCAAAGAATCTATTCAGTATTTTTTCAGGTAAGGATTTTGACTTAAATGTTGTTACTGGATCCCAAAATAGAGTGGATCCGCCTTTCGCTTCATTTCCATGTGAGTCATGTTTCCATAGAATTACACCTTCGTTGAGATTATTTGCTACTGCTTCTAGTTTTGTTGAATAGGCAACATCATATCCACCTTTTTGAAGATATATAGGCAATACATCTGTTATGCTTATATCTGGGAAATAACTTCCTACTTTCCCAGTGTATTTTTTAATTGTACCTTGATCTATAGCCTCCATAGTAACGGTCTCTCCAGGAATAAAACCATCTGCAGTTTGGTATTTGTATCCATAGTATTCGCTTGCTCTTTCATTATAGCGATGTTCATAACTAAGAAATGAACATAATATAGGATAGCCAAAATTTTCTTCTCTAGATTGTCGGTTAATAACAAGTGTATTCAAAAATGGCTTTCTTATTAGTCCTCTTACTCCTTTTCTGGAACTTATACTTCCATTTATTAAAGTTACCTCTCCCTGAAGAGCAGGGTTTTCAAATATTAATACAGGGTAAAAGACACTTCTAGAAATCCAGTATGCAGTATCGACTGGCGAGCCACAAAACCTTCCAGGATTAGCTGCACCTGGAAATATTCTATCCCAAGGCACACCTATGTCGTATTGATCAGCAACAGTTATAATAGTCTCCAAACCTGATTTATCAAAACCATATTCACCTAAAAATTTGTATATGCGTTTTCCTGTTAAAACCATCTCGGCAACAGATGGTTCTTTCTCTAATCTAGTACCAGAATATCGTCTCCAGAACTCATTATGCCAAACAACTGCTGATGAAAGCTCAGGATGATTATCAATTATAAGAACTGGTACTCCATGATGAGCAGCAATATATGCTGCAGGTCCTATAAACAACCCTGCTTTAGTTTCTTCAGCTGGTTTTATATCTTCATATTTTTCCCCTATATACCAATATGTCCAAGGATCAATTGTTGAAAAAATCACGTCATTGCTATTTGATATCATGCAGATAGCATCATATATTTGTTTAGGTTCCTTATAATATTCTTTGATGCTAGCAATATTATTAATTTCTTCTATAACAGAGTTTGATAGATTATAACCTAAATCTACTAGGTATATGTTTTCTACCCCGAGTTTATAAAGTACATCGACAGTTTTCTGTTGTAGCTCTGAAGTGGATATATACAATAGTGGTGCATTCAACGCACTAGCAAGAACAGCACCTTCAGTTGCAGATGTTAAAGCATTACCTTCTGCTTTTGTTATATTTTGTTGCCAACTATATTCTATCTCAAAATCAACGTTACTAACATCGCCTAGAGCAAAAACAGATACAGAGTAATTCTCACCATCAAGACATTCACCTAATTGGTTTATATGTATTTCTTTAGACCCAGTTTTATCTTCATTAACCTCACTATAAATTACTTCACCACTTGGACCTATTAAAGAAAAACCAAGGTTTACACTTGGATTATCCCATTTCAATTTAAAATCAGCATTTCTACAACCAAAGGGTGGGTTATCTGGTAATTTAATATCTATACCAGGATACATTGTAATATCTACATGATATGTCACTCCAGGTGAAAGTGCTTTTAATATTGAGCCCTGAAGTTGAAAAATTCCAAGTGGGCCGCTACGTTTTGCAGGAGCACTACCTTTTGTTGGTACATCGGTTACACTAATTCTCCAGGATCCAGGATTATAAACTCTTGTATAAGTATATTCACGCCCTTGAAACTCAGATAGCACATTCCATTTTGAATTTACAGCGGATTGCATCCAATTATCCCCTTGTTTACAATACAATTGTATATCTGGATCACCAGTAGGAATCATAACTAATAAACTAGAAGAAAGTATAAGATCCCACCAAGCCTCAGCTAATATATAATTATACCCTTCAGGAACATCAAATTCATGATACACAGGATTAAATGAATTTGTCTGTTTTAATTCGAATGTAGAATCTTTACGAACTTTAGATGAAGGTAAAACTCCTTTTATGGTATTAGTAAGTTTATATTCTGATTTTTCAAATTGCTCTTGGATAACCGCAACAACTGCATCATCAGAGTATGACCACTCTTGTAATGCTATCTGACTTGCAATATCATAGGGGGTGTCTGCATTTATTATTGTGTATTCTTTTGCATCCCAATTTTGGTCCAATTTATTTTTTGGTAAGTTTATTAGTGTTATTTGATCTTGTTGTCCATAACAATAGCTCATCCAGTCTTCCATAAAATAATCTATTCCTACACGGGCATTCAAAGAATTTTCCTTGTACTCACTTACATGATATTCATCTTGGTAGAATAGTAATGGGAATGAAAATAGTTTATTTTCGCTATTGAATACTGCTGTTGGAACAGCTGCTAAGTATGCGTAGTCGTCTAGGTAAGTGTTTTCATCGAAGTTTACAAATGTTACTCTTTTCAATGGAACAACTGATTTATAAGAAGGCCCTTTATCAAAACCATTAATTATATCAATCTGGTCAGCTAAAACAACCGGTAAAATAGTGCCTCCTATCATTATAAATACTGTTAGTATTGTAATAAAACAACTCAATTTATATGATTTTTTTGTCATTTATATTTCCCCTAATGTATAATTATTGACTTTATCATTTCATAGTTATTAATGTTAGTAGATATATGATTATTATGAATATATATTTTATTATATAAGTTATTTGTATATAATAAATACATTAGTGTTAATATGTACTTTTCGGTGTATTTTAATTTTACTAATAAATTTAAAAATAATATAAGAAAATTTGTTTTTTTAATAAGTTGAATAACTTATTAACTAGGTATATAAAGTTTTAAGGCTGGGTCACCAAATAACATATACTCCATATATGATGTATATTTGTTTTTCATCATATAAGGATCTTCAAGAGCTTCGTTTTTCATTCTTTCAGAATACTGTTTGTATATCATTATATCTTCCTGGGGGTCACCAGTTTTTATAAGAGGTGGAGACCACCAAAGTTCCCAATCAGCATCTTGTGGTAGATACTTATTTTTTGCATCTCTAAAAGCTTTACCAATTGTGTCTCCATCATTTTTAATTTCAAAACAAAGATCTTTATAAATCAATAAACCAAAATGTGAATCTGGATAAATTCCTTTTCTTGCATTAAATTTTGCTTTTATATAAGATCTTAAAATAGATATCGGAGTATCCCATTTGTGTTTCTTTGGTTCAAGATAGCCACCACAAATATTAGATCCTGTTGGCGATGCAATAAGAGATGCAAGTCCTGCATGTAAAAATCCCTGTCCAAGACTGCTTTTTGGGTACATACCATCTATTTTACCACATATACAACTTTCAAGCCACATGAAAGATGGCCCCAAATCCATTAATGGAACTTCTCTTGTTGTATATTGCCCATGCGCTGCTAGTGATGAACCAGGTCCTGTATAAGGGCTAACTACCTCAAGAATCTTTTTTAGTATAAATTGAGTAACCCGCCCTGCAAAACCTGAACTTGTTAAATCTATTCCATCCATTGCAAGAATATCCATGTTTCCATGCCCGTTTGCTAAAATAAAGTTACTTTTTTCCATTATTTCTCCACCTTTAACATAGTCATCTCCAAGTATTTTTTCCATTAATCTTACACGGAAGAATATTTTATTTAGAATATTTGTTTCATATTTTAGTCTCTTTAAATCTTCATTACTGAAACCTTGTCTCTGAGCTGCTTCTCCATTAGCTACATAAATATTATCAAAACCTAAAGGTTTTACTACATCCTCTATTGCACTTTCTGTTGTTATTATCGTAAAACCAGTCCACATTTTCATAGGCTCACCACCGCCAGCTGTGCCAAAAATTTTGGCAAGTGGATATCTAATTAAAGGCTCTTGGAAATCTTGACCAGCTCCTACTAATAATGCAAAACTATTTTTCCATTCCTCTAATTTTTCAATAATCTCATTATAAAAAATGTTTCTTAAAATTAATGCACTAGCGTCTTGTGCATCCCAACCAGTTATCCTACCAACAATATTTTCCTGATATGGATATTCTGTGAAAATATCATTTGCAATATTATCCCAAACATAAGGTAAAGGATCTATATCTCCATATATTACATCACTCGGAGTACCACCACCCCAAGAGTAAATACCATTCCAATAATCAACTGGTTCTACATAATTCTGATAAATATAATTTGGAACAACTGTTGCATCTCCAACAAGTGCAATGTAAACTGGAGATTCATCATAATGATCACGTAAATTTTTTAGGTCTCTATCATCTTTTAATTCTATTTTGGCAAATTTTGCTAATAATTCATTTAATGGTTTATGAATCACATCAAAAATATGATTATTGGATTTATATGTAATCCTATGATTTCTCCTAGGCATATAAAAACCTGGTGCCTTTTCCCCTTGTTCTGTTAAAATATTATCATCAACAGTAAAAGCAAATTCGGTTTTACCAAAAATAATTCCCTTATGATATGCAGTTAAATAAGGTGCAAGAGATGAAAGATTTTTCATCATAGCATATAACGGACTATCTAGTTTTTCTATTACAACATTTGCTGCAACTCTTCCTTGTTTTTTAAGCATCCATTGCCCTGAACATTTAATAGTATATTCAACACCTCCACGATCATATAAAACCGTCTCTCCATATACAACATCGCGTATTAAATTACCATTTGAATCTCTTTCACCTACACCACCTGTACTTGTTCCACCAGAAAATCCTTCATAATTTTGAAGCGGCCCAGGAATATCATCAAGATTTGCACCAACTCTAAATGATGCAAAATCTCCAAAATTATCCACATTTTCATAATCAAGATTAATTCCTTCAAATTTAATAAGTGCATATTTATAATCATTTGGTATTTTAAATGTACCTAATATATTGGCTTTTTTACTAAAACGCAATGCATTAAAAAGAAATGTACTAGATCCAGATGGGATCGTCTTTGGCCCAAAAGAAAATGAAGTACTATTCAAAACATTTGGAGACCAAGCGTCAACTGGATTTGCAATTGTTATATAATTGATTTCTTGCTTAAATTTCTCCTCAATCAAACTAATAGATGTGTTGATTATATCATCAACAGATCCAAATTTTAAAACATTTCCAAAACCATCTAAATTTTCACCTAAGACTATTGTTTTTTTCACATCAAGATCATTTAAAGTATTGGTTACATCAGTATCAATTTTATCAGTAACAATAACTGGAATTCTAAGATATGAGGCTAATGGTGTTGCTACCACACCCAAATTGTATCCAACTTGATTATATTCAATTATTAGTGCTGCCTCACTATTTTCCCAATATGTTTTAGCAATTCTTAAAGAAGCATTTTTAGCGGACTCATCATCTTTAATTAATTCATTTCTTTTACCACCACCTATCTCATTTTGTATTTTTAAAACCGCTTCAGAAGGATTTTCAGTATTCATTACATAAAGAGGTATAATTGTTTGTTCTCCTTTTTCATCATAATTTACTGCTAAAGGTGTTACAATAAGTGGATAAAATGGACAATTCTCAGAAACAGTAATAGATTCAGGTATGTCTTTTATATTTCCAGTAACACCTAAGAATTCATTTGATCCAATAGCTTTAACTCCTACTTCTTCAGGAACCCAATAATATATTCCAATAGAGGCTAAAATAAGTATAGCTACTCCTAAAATAACAATTATTTTATCATTTTTTTTCATTTTTTATCCCCCATTTAGGATAATAATACTTAGCTTTTGATATTTACATCTTTCTATTTAATATTTTCTATTATATTAAAACTTTCAATATAATATTATATTTAATGTACTAATAAAAATAAATGTAACTTAAACTAAAATTAAAAATTATAATTATAACATTAAATTGTAATTACAAAAAATCCTAAATAGAAGTGAAATTTTGTATTAGAATATTTACTTAATACAATACCTTTAAATGGAATACAACTTATTACCAAAAAAAAAATTGGAGAACATAATCATGGCAGAAGAAGAAATGTCTAAACAACTACAAGATCAAATTAACAGATTACAACAAATGAGAATGCAATTACAAATGATAACACAGCAACGTCAACAAATTGACTTAAGATTAAAAGAAATAGAAGAAGCATTGGGAGAACTAGATAAAACAGATGAAAAAACACCTGTATATAAAAGTGTAGGAGCAATACTAATAAAAACTAAGGGTAAAAATGAGGTTATAAGTGAATTAAAAGCAAATAAAGAAAGTTTAGAATTGAGAAAAAGCACACTTGAAAAACAAGAAGGTAGAACTAAGGAAAAATTAAATGAACTACAAAGCAAAGTCCAAAATGCACTTAACGTCTCAGACAGTTCTACCTCAAATTAATAATAAATTTTTTGATATATATGATAAAAAAAAGATATTTTTCAACAAATGAAGATTTTAAAACCGGTTTTTTCTATAAACTTTTTTTATTAATCGGAATTATCCTTCTTTCTATTTTTGTTTTTATCAAGATTACTACTTTATTTGTAGATAAAGATAGTTTAGGTCTTGCAGAGCAAATATACGATTTTTCACAAACCAATTATCCAAATTCCATACTAGCCTTTTCAATAATAATTCTAGCTATAGCTGTAATTTTATATTTTTTCTATTATCAATTTGTAAAATTAGCAAAAATTGCAGATGAAATAGAAAAGGAAGAAAACTCTGATGATTCATTTGAAGAATAATCTATTTTTTTGTTCCATTGATTATCTAATGGGGTAATATTTATAATAAATGCAAATCCTTTAAGAAAACCAGAAAATACACTCCCTGTAGCACAGACTTTACCAATAAATCCCTTCAGCGACACACTAATATTATCTTCATAAATTGTTTTTCCAGAAATACTCTTTATTATAAGTCTTGGCTCTTCAGGTTCAAAAGGAAAAGCTACTAAATCAAGTTCAACACAACCTATACAGAAATTGAAAGGAGCACTAATATAAAATCCTCTACAATTTACATTTTTATGTCTAACATTACCACTTTCTACAAAACATAGATGATGTACACTATGATTTTCCAATCTACAAATTTCTGAGTTAAGTTCAACCAAATTACTATCAACAGATATTTCTTTTATATCCGATTCAATACTTGACGAACAAGTTGCACTGATAATTAAGACAAGTATAATAGTTATTAAGAATCTCTTGAATGTATTCATTTTATCGTCTATCTTAGTATTTCAGTTTACAATATAAACATATTGTTTATTTTTTTATCAAAAATACGATTAAAAGTAAAATTTAAATAATAAATCCGACATAATGTCGGTTATGATTGATAGAAAAGATGAAATCATACTTGATGAGTTGAAAAAAAATGCAAGAAATACTACCAAAAATATTGGAAAAAAAGTGAAAATACCTAGAGTAACTGTTCACGATAGAATTCAAAAAATGGTGGACAAAGGTATTATAAAATCCTTCACAGTAATTCCTGATTACAAAAAAATTGGTTTGTCTTGCACTGTCTTTATTTTTATTGCTTTTCAATCTGATGTTAATATTTCTCAGCGAGAACTTGCCAAACGAATTGCAATATTGCCTAATGTCTATGAAGTTCATATTATATCAGGTGAATATGATTTACTTGTTAAAGTACGTGGAACATCATTAGAAGAAATTGGAAAATTAATTGTTGACAAACTAAGACTTATAAAGGGAGTTGGTAGAACACTTACATGTACTTGTTTTGAGACGATTAAAGAAGAAATTTAAATATAATATACAAAATAATAAGATCTTTTGCATAAATAAACATTTTTACCATAGTATAATCACCACTTATACTTGACTCCGACAAACTATACTGTATCTATTTTCCAAATCTTCTTTTTCTCTGCTGACATGTTTTTATAGCTTTTAAAAAATCTCTCTTTTGAAAAGCGGGCCAATACACATCCGAAAAATATAATTCCGAATAAGCAAGTTGCCATAAAAGAAAATTTGAAATTCTTTCTTCACCTGAAGTTCTAAGTATTAAATCTGGATCAGGTAATCCGTTTGTATATAGATATTTTGAAACAATTGGCTCTTTTATATCCTCAATGTTTAATTTATTTTCTTTAACATCAGATGCTATTTTTTGTATAGCCTGAATTATCTCTTCTCTTCCCCCATATGCAATCGCAATATTTAAAGAATAATTATTGTAATCTTTTGTTTTGTCCATTACAGTTTGAGCTGATTTTGATATATCGCCAGGTAATAAATCTAGACGCCCTATCACTCTTATTTTAACTTGATTTTTGTGTATGCGTGAATCTTTTGATGCTTTTTCTAGTTCATTTCTACATAAAGTCATAATAGTTTTTACTTCGGTGCTGTTTCTATCAAAATTCTCTGTTGAAAAAGCATATACTGTTAAATTTTTAATTTCGAGATCAAAACACCATTCTAAAACTTCTTCTAATTTGTCTCTTCCAAATAAATGGCCTGCGTTTGGAGGTAAACCAAGTTCTGTTGCAAAACGTCTATTCCCATCCATAATAATTGCAACATGCTTTGGAACTTCATTACTCTTTATTTGCTCAAGTAATTTTAAATCACGAAATTCATTTATTTTTTTTGAAAAAAAGTTATATGCAGAAGAATTATATACCATAGCACCAATTTTTCTAATAGTATTGCTTTGCAGTGCATACTCTTCTAGTTTATCCAATCTTTTTCCTGCAATTAATTTTAATGATAGTTTTTTTGATGGAATTTTCTTCCCCTCATTTCTTATCCATATGTATACTATTATTTATAATTGTTGAATTTGGTTTAAATTATAGTGGGGGATTTTTGTAACCAAAGTATATATATAACAAATAATATTCCGACTTCCTTAATATAAAAGGTGATAATCTGGGAAATATTAGACAGACGTTCATAAAAAAGATTGCATTAGAGCTTGTTGAGATGTATCCAGAACAATTTACACATGGGGATTTTCAACATAATAAGGAAAAGGTTTCTGAATTTACCGATGTAGGTAGTAATTTATTAAGAAACCGTATAGCTGGATATATCACCAGATATTTAGCATCAAAAAATAAGGTTAGAGTTAGTCAACCAATTTCTGAGTAGTAACCCAAAACTTATTTTAATGGAGGCAAATTTACAGTTGGGTGAATTTATAAAAAATATTCAAAAAGCTATATCAAACCTCCAAAAAGGAAAATTTATACTAATTTTCGATGATGATAGTAGAGAATCTGAAACTGATCTAGTAATAGCTTCACAATATATAACACAGCAATCAATAAAAACAATGAGAAAAGATGGTGGTGGACTTATATTTCTTATGGTTTCAAAAGAAGTTGCAAATAAACTAAAACTTCCATTTCTATCTGATCTTTATTCAGAAATAAATAATAAATACCCTGTATTAAAGGCACTTGTGCCAAATGATATACCATATGATACAAAATCATCATTTTCACTTTATATTAATCATAGGAAAACGTTTACTGGTATTACTGACATTGACCGAAGTTTAACTATGAGAAAATTCGCTGAATTAGCAAAAAAAACAGAAAATCTCAATGATGGGGCAGCTACTAATTTTTTTGGTAAAGAATTTCGATCACCTGGACATGTGCCAATATGTATAGCATCAGAAAAACTTCTTGATCAAAGAAGGGGACATACAGAGTTAGTTGTATCCATATTAAAGATGGCTAATCTTATTCCAGTTGGAAGCGGTTGTGAAATTATGGGTGATAATGGAAAAGCTTTACAAAAAGATAAAGTGAAACAATATGCAGTAAAGCATGATCTGGTTTTTCTAGAAGGTAAAGAAATAACCGAGGCATGGAAGAAATGGTCAAAGTAATGGCAGCTGGAACTTTTGACATTTTACATATGGGGCATATTTATTACTTAAAGGAAGCAAAGAAACTTGGAGATACTTTAGCTGTTGTTGTAGCTAAAGATTCTACCGTTAGAAAATTAAAACATGAACCTATAAATCCAGAAGAAATTCGACTCAGTATTATCAAAGAATTAAAGATAGTTGATGAAGCATATATTGGATATAAAGATGATATATATGAAATTGTAAAAGAGATAAAACCAGATATTATTGCACTTGGTTTTGACCAAATACACAATGAAAATGAAATAAAAATTCAATTAAAAAAACGAAAAATTAACGCTAAAGTTGTAAGACTACATGAGTTTAAAGGTGGAAGTGACCTTGAAGGCACACGAAGGATAATTAGCAAAATCATTGCTGCATATGAATTTCAAAAAGATATGGAGAAAATAGAAAAGAAATGAAAAAAATAGGTATTGCAGATACAACATTTGCAAGATACAACATGGGAAAAGCAGTAATTGATGAGTTGAAATCAAATAGAACTGGTTTTAAGATAATACGCTACACTGTGCCAGGGATTAAAGATTTACCTGTTGCATGTAAAAAACTATTTGTTGAAAAAGAATGTGACATTGTTATTGCCCTTGGAATGCCTGGCTCAAAACCGATAGATAAACAATGCGCACATGAGGCAAGTACTGCTCTTATACAGACACAAATTATGTGCAACAAACACATAATAGAAGTCTTTGTTTATGAAGATGAAGCAAAAGATGAAAAAGAACTTGCTTGGCTTGCTGACAGACGTGCAAGAGAGCATGCATTAAATGTTTTAAATTTGTTGTTTAAACCTGAAAAACTTATAAAAAAAGCAGGTATGGGTTTGCGTGAAGGATTCAAAGACGCAGGACCCCTAAAAAGTTAAGGAGCTAAAGAAAATGATTAAGGAAGAAAAAATAAGAATAGGTGCTGTAGTTTCTGAATATAATTACGATGTAACAATGATGATGCTTGAAAGAGCGAAAGAACATGCACAGTTTCTTGGAGCGGAAATAATACATATAATTAAAGTACCGGGAGTTTTCGACATGCCACTTCCAGTGAAAGTACTAATAGAAAGAAAAGATGTTGATGGAGTAATTGTAATAGGAGCAGTAATCGAAGGGGAAACAGAACACGATGACATTGTTATACAGCATGCAACAAGGAAAATAGCTGATTTATCTGTTGAATATAAAAAGCCGATAGGACTAGGTATAACAGGACCAGGTATGTCACGTTTACAAGCACAAGATCGTATAGATAATGCAAAATCAGCTGTAGAAGCTGTTGTAAAATTACATAGAAGATTAAAACTTTAAAAAAATTATTTACAATTATTCCTTTTTCTCTTTATTTATCATTTTAAAAACTGAAGGTAAATGAATGGTATATGAACCATCCTTTTGAATAATTATTGGTTCTTCCTCTAAAAGACCCTTAATGTCAATTTTATATTTACCAGGTTCCTCAATGTTTATTGTTTCAGGTTCGTTAGATCTATTAGTTTCCGTTTCAATCTTTTCAATTTTTTCTTTTCTATATTTTTCTTCTGTTATAATTTCAATATTTTCTTTATTATCAGGGGTAATTTTTTTAGTTTTGGCTATACATTTTTCTATTTCATCATTAATGTCTTTGGACTTAATATTAATCCAATTAGAATCTTTAATTAACTCTTTTGTTTGACCAGTTAATATTTTGGTTATTTTTGAATTGATATCTTTATCCAATTTTTCATTTAAGGATTTTCTGTTTTCCTCATTTAATGGTTCTTTTGTGTAAAAAAAATGATTTCCATCACAAACTGGGCAACCTTTTAAAAGCTGATTAGAGCCCTCCTCGAAAATTTTACCACATTTAAGACACTGATGCGGCATTCTTTATTTAGCACCTCTGCCCGGTATAATTCTTATTTGGATTATATTATTATCTTTATGAACAGTTTTTAATAAATCTGCTGGGCCGATCATTGTGATTCTTGGTTTTTTATAAATTCTAAATATTTTTTGAAAAAACGTTCTATTGTCTTGCTCATATCCTTCCATTTCTACACCAATGAATGTATCCTGTTCAATTTCTCTCATTGTGTTTTCTATAAGACTTGTTTGTTCCATTGGAGTAAGACCATGCTCCAATACAAGGATTTTACCTTTCTTAACCTCATTTAATATAAATTTTAATTTTTCATCTGATGATAGAGTATCAAGTTTATTACGAGATATGAGATTAAATGAAATTCCTTCATCTTTCTTAATCAAACTATTTACCTCCATCTTTTTTTGTGTTTTTTACTGAAATGTTTTATCATCATTGAATAAAGGTTTTCTGAGTTGTAACCAGTTAGAGCGCTTATTGGAATAACAGGATGTTGTGGAAAAGCAGATTTCAAGGTCGCAGGGCTTGAATCTTCTAAATCTATTTTATTTGCAGCAATTAAAACAGGTAAATTTCTAGCTTCAAGATTCCCTAGAATAGTTACGTTTACTTGAGTAAATGGATCTTGAGTAGCATCCATCACAAGTAAAACTCCATCAATATCTTCTAGCCATTTAATAGCTTCAATAACTCCTTCCGTTGCTTCTTTTGCTCTGGTTTTTGCTTCATCCTTACTAAGACCGTAAACATTCATAAATTCTTTAAAATCAACTTTTGTTGCGATTCCTGGAGTGTCAACTATATCCATAGTAAGATGAGAATTTCCATTTTCGACTTTCACATCTTTTTTCCATTTTGCTCTTCGAGTCTCATGAGGAACTTCTGAAACAGCACCCATTATGTCCCCAGTCCAATCACGAAGAATACGGTTTGCAAGAGTTGTTTTTCCAACATTTGGTGGACCATAAATGCCTATTTTAGCATGTTTTTTACCAAAAATTTTTTGAAGTATAGCTGCAAGGCTACCTTTTCCAAACAATCCCATCCAATTTTTCCTCCTAGCATGAGGTTATTAAACAAACACGTATATCTATCATAGTTTATTAGTTTAATGGTGAATTAATTTCTTTATAATAAAATAATAAAATAATAATTTTTATAGAGGAAAAATGATGTTATTCGGTTAATTTTATGAAAATCCTTAAATAGCATCAATATCATTCTCTTTGAATTTTATAAATAAGGGAGGCGAAATAATTATGGTTATAGAAAATAAAGAGATGGAGGATATAGACTCACTTAAAGAAAAATTGCTAGCTGTGTCTAATGAGATAGATACAATAAAAAATTCTTTCTCTAAAAGTACGGAAGATCTTTCTAGAATACAAAGGATGTTATCTGTAGGTGATCTTGAAGATATAGGTGGAATGATAGAAAAATTCGAAAGTAAAATAGCTGAAGCGGAAAAACAAAAAAGAGAGGTTGCTGAAGGAGCAAAAAAATATAGTGAGGAGTTAGAAAAGGAAAAAGAACGCCTAGTAAAGCTTTGGGATGCTTATAAAAACCAAGAAGAAGAACTGTCTGCTGTTGAAAAGAAAATATCTGAGTATGAAGATCGAGTAAGAACTACCGAGGCATCTAAAAAACAACTAGAAGATGACCTAACTGCAAGAATTAACACCCTTTCCCAAAAACTTGATGAATATCAGGGCAAAGTAGTAAAATTTGATGAATACAAACAACGATACGAAGAATTTGATAATATTAAAAATCATTTAGAAAGAGAAGTAAGCGATTTAAAGACAGAAAACTCAAGTAAAGAAAAGATAATAAACGATTTAAATAATCAAATTATAAAATTGAGAGAAAAGGAGAATTTTGAGGAATTCAAAGACAAGTTCGAAGCAGTTACAGCTGAATATGAAAAAGAAAAAGAACGATTAACAAAGTTGTACCAATTATATGAGGAGACAAATTCTGAATGTACTAGATTAAGAGAGGAAAATCAAAACTGGCAGAACTGGTATAACTCAAATAGAGATATATTTTCAAGATTATTCTCAACAACACCACCAGTTGAACAAGCAAGTTATACACATGAGCAACCAACACAACCAGAAAATCCAATTGAAGAGCCAACAAAAGACAAAAAGAGATTTAAATTTAGGAAATAAAAAATTTTATTTTTTTCTTTTTTTTATTCTATTTTTACAGAACTTGTTCCATCCTCTTTTTCACTGACAAAAATAATATTTTCCATATCATTTTTTACATCATCAATATGAGTTATTAAGAAAATTTGTCTAAATTTAGATGATAAGCTATTGAGTGCTTTCATAATATTTTGGCGTCTAAAAATATCTTGCGAACCAAATATCTCATCAAGAATAATGAAATTAAAAACACCACCAGCACGTTCTGTTATTACCTCAGAGATGGCTAAACGTAAACAAAGATTTGCTAAATCTTCTTCTCCTCCTGAGAAGCGTTCGATTCCATAGGCATTACCATTATCATAAACTAAAAGATTATAATTCTCATCAAGTTCAAGTTCTCTATATTTACCATTAGTTAATCTCTCAAAAAAATCAGATGAATATGAGCCTAATGTTGGTCGAATCCTTGATATTAAATATGTTCTAAAATTAGACATAATATCTGAAAGCATTCCAAGGTTACTTGTTAATATTTTTTCTTGTTTTATTCTCATTGAATATTCTTGTAATTCTGAGATTTTTTCTTTTAAATTTTCAATCTTTTGAGAAATTAGTTTCCTGTCACTTTCTTTTCTTTCAAATTCTAAATTTATAGAATTTAATTCATCTTTTTTATTATCTTTTTTGTCCAAAGCTTCTTGATATTTATTATAAAGCTCTTCGACTTGTGAAACGATATTTTTATACTCATTTACATCAAATTTTACTAATTCCAGTTCCTTAAATCTTTGTTGCTTAATCTTTAAATCAATTTTTTCTTCGTCTAGTTCTTTTGAGATGTTCTTTATTGTAATTTGAATTTTTTCTTTTTCTCTAAATTGAACTTCCAGATAGTTTCTCTTTTTTTCAAAAGCTTGTTCTTCACGTAAGAATATATCATTTTGTTCTTCAATTGATTTGATTTCCTTTAAATAAGAGGAGATTTCCTTTTCTTTTTTAATCCCTTCTTCATTAAATTTTTTTAAAAGGGTTTCAAACTGGTTGGCAAGAACTCTTTCACAAGTTGGACATTTTGCTTTAGGGCCAATTTCCAGAATTTTTCTCTTTTTAGAATCAATTTCATTTAAATCTTGTTTAGTTCGTTCGATAAGTGTTTTTTTCTGTTCGATTTTTTTAACAAATTCTTTTATTTTTAAATCTAATTCATTTAATCTTTTTTTGGATAAATCAATGTTTTTCTCTACATCTTTAAAAATACAAAGTTGCTTATTTTGTTTTTCTATATTTTTTTGTCTTTCTTCTATTTTAGAAGATATATTATTGATTTCTTTGACTATTATTTCTTTTTCTTCAAAAAGGATTTTTTTCTCAGAGAGTTTTTCTTTTATGTCTTTTATTTTTTCATATTCATTTTTATTTTTTTTAAAATCCTCTATAATTTTTTCTAATTCTTTTTTCAAAATTTTAATTTTTTCTACTGTTCTTTTTATTGATAGTTTGTTTTCCTCTTCTTTTTTTTCTAATTTTTTTATTTCATCTTTGTAGATATCAATTTTTTCTTTCCCATCTTCGCCAATAAGTTCATGATTTAATCTTTCTATCAGTGTATCTTTTTCTTTCTTATCAGATTTTATCTCTTTAACTATATCATCCAAACAGTCAATTCCAAGCATTTTTAAAATAAGAGGTCTTCTTTCACTAGCTACCATTGAAGAAAGTGCGTTAAGTTCTTTTTGTTTAGCAAAAATTGATGTAAAAAATGACTTAAAATCCATACCAAGCCTATCTTGAACATAGTTACTGACTATCTCAGCACCATTTGCCGCTAATTTCCCATTGATAGTTGCAGTTGCAGAAGCAATAAGATTTTTACCAGTCATTTCTCTAACTATTCTATAATTATCCTCCTCAAAAACAAACTCCAGCTCTACTCTACAAGAATCCGTATTTGCAGCATCCTCACGTTTTATCTGATCAGCAGAAGTTCTAGCAGCAACTGGACCATATATTACCCATGCAATAGCCTCAAAAATTGTTGATTTACCAACTCCGTTTAATCCAACTATACCTGTTACACCATCTGGAAATTCAATAGTTACATCTTTGAATTTTCTATAGTTTTTTAACGTCAAAGATTTTAATATCATTTACCCTCATTTCTAGATTCAATTGCTTCAATATAGTTTAATCCAAGTTTTAAAAGAGTATCTTCTTCTTTCAAGTTTTGACTTTCAATAAATTCTTTGTATTCATTTGATAAGGAGCCTATTTTAGAAGTATATGTAGTTTTTAATCCTCCTTCTTTTACCACATTTGCCTTAATTTCGTAGTGAATTGCTTCATTACATAATTTTTTAATTTCACGAAAATCAAGTCCCCTATAAATATGAGCAGGGATTTCTTCAAGTGCTATTCGAAATGTTTTATCCTTTGGATCTATTTTTTTTATTATTTCTTTTATTTTTTTCATTATTTCATCTAATTTTAGATTCAAACATTCAATAGGTTGTAAGTCGATCATTGGTCTAATTTTTAACTCGATAAACTCATGTTTTATTTTCCCATTTAAAAATTCAAGTTCAATGAATCCTTTTTTATCATTTGCATCTGTGAATGTAAAACGTTCTGTTGAACCAGAATAACATGCGTTGTTAGCAAGTTTAGTATATGTATGGTAATGACCTAGAGCAATATAATCAAAATTTTGACTAAGAGTTTTTAATGGTATCATCAATTCATTAAACTCATTCATTGTGAATACCTTTATACCTGCTACAGCGCCATGTGACACAAAAATATTGTAATCCGCAGAAGAATCTGGCTTAATTTTTTTTAACTCGTCATTAAACTCTTTTTTGATTTCACATTGAGGTATTATTTGAATAGCAATTTTTTTGTTATTAAAATCAAACGATGTTGTCTCATATTTAGCATTATAAATTGGGTAAACATATTCAATGTGATCAAATACACTGAAAATATGACCCGTTTCTTTTAATTTTGGATGCTCGTGGTTTCCTGCTATTACTAAAAATGGTATTTTTTGTTTTGAAAGTCTTAGTATCTGTTTAATAGCAAATGTTATTGCTCTGTTATTTGGTCTTACAGAATCAAATAAATCACCTGCATGGATTATAAGATCTGGTTTTTTTTCCAGTGCATAGTCGATAAAATCTTTGAATGCATTGTAAACATCTATTTCACGTTGATTTATACCTTCTTCTGATGTTTTACGATAGGCAGAATAGCCTAGATGAGTATCAGCAATATGTAAAATCTTCATTCTATCGTCTACGATTAATTTTCATAGAAACTATATCACAGACAAGAGTCTCAACATCAAGAGTAGGTGCAATTGGCGGCGCATAAGTTGTTTCAAGTTTCCTGAATGTTTCAATGTCCATACCATTTAATATTGCACATGCAAATGTGTTAATTCTTTTTGCTGCTTTATCTCCAACAGCTTGCGCAGCAATTATTTTTCCTGTTTTCTCATCTGCAAAAACCTTGATACTGATTTGTTTACCACCAGGGAAATATTCCGCACGAGAATAACCAGTAAATTTTCCTGACACTATAGACAATTCTTTTAGATTATCAGTTGACGGCCCTACAGCAGCTACCTCGATTCCAAAAAATTCTGATGTACATGCTTGCAGTACACCATCTGGTAATTCATAATTACCTCCAGCAGCATTTGTACCAGCAGAAATCCCTTGCCTTACAGCAATGCTTCCTAATCCTATGCAAACTGGCTTTTTAGTTACAAAATCTTTATATTCGGTACAATCACCAACTGCATAAATATTTGTAACAGATGTTTCACATTTATTATTAACAATAATATGCCCAAGTTTTCCTAATCTACATCCTGCTTTTTGTGCTAATGATGAATCCGGTTTGCATCCTGTTCCAATAACTAAAATGTCAGCAAGTAGTTCTTTTTCTTCATTTGTTTTGTTATTTTTTAAAAACACTTTATAAATTTTCCCAGATTTGCTCTCAATTCTAGTAACTATATAATCAGTAAAAACTTTAACATTTTTTGGTAAAGCTTCACAAACAATATTTGCCATATCTTCATCAAATGTATTTGGAAGTACCCATGGTAATGCCTCTATAACTGTTATTTTCATTCCTTTTTTATAAAGAGTATCAGCCATCTCTAGACCAATAAATCCTGCGCCAATAACTACAGCGTTTTTCCCTTTTTGAATATGAGAAGAAATTTGCTCAGCATCATTAATAGTTCTTAGGACAAAAACACCCCCAACAAGTTTATTGTCTTCATAAATGTTTTTAATTGGAGGGACATAAGGTTTTGCACCTGTAGCTATTATTAAAGAACCATATGATTTTTCTATAGATACATTTCCTTTTTTAGCAATAATAATTTTGTTATTTACATCTATTTTTTCAACTATTGTATTTAGTAAAAGATCAATATGTGCATTTTTAAACCATTCACTTGAAAATTCGATGAGGTCATCGAAATTATGTACATCACCAGATATAGCGTATGGTAAACCACATTTTGAATATTGGGGATATTTACCTTTTTCAAAAATAGTTATTGATGATTTTCTATCTGTTTTTCTTGCAAACTGTGCAGCTGTTCCACCAGCCGCTCCACAGCCAATAATTATAACATCCTTATCCAGATTCAAATAAAAGACCCCCAATTGGCCTAACAAAAATGTTCTTTTAATGTTTTTGTTTTATATGTTCTAAAATGATTTTAATCTTAAAAATAGAAAGACTGCTAATATTACCAATGTTATTACCAAGAAATAAAGTATAATTTCTAATTTAATATTTTTTTCTAATTCATTCGAGCTTGGGATTATTTGCCCTTTAATTAGATATTCACATTCAGTAAATGCTTTTTCCAGATGATCAAAACCCAGATTATATTCACCTTTTTTAATTAGATTATCTCCAGTTTCATATTCTAATTGTGCATTTTGACAATTTTTCCCCATTATATTTACGGTAATGATTCTTGATTTACAAATGTCAAGGGCGATTTCACAAATTTTTTCTAAAACATAAACCGTATTTGAAATATTTTTTAAGTTATTTACTGTATCTTTCATCAAAATAAGAGAAATAGAGTAATTACTTTCCCAAATTCCTCCTAATGTATCAATAATCACTTGTTTGTTTTTTTTATTTGATACACTACTTGTTTCCATCCAAATCTGTTCTGTTAAATATGCCTGTTTCTGGATACCAGTATCAATTTGTGTAAGAAAATAAGATATCTTTTCATTACTAGTAATTGTTTTCACCATTTGCTCTGCAAAATCTGTTTCATACAAAAACACATCTTCGATTTTGCTAAAATTATTTGATAAAGTTCCATGACCATATTCTTTTAAAAGATTTAGAGAAAGCTCAGATGCTTCTCCAGTTTCATATGGATCGTATATATCGGTGTCACATATATGAAATGGAACATAAATTGATGAACAGGCGTGATTTGATGAAAACCATCCACTACTTATCATGTCAAAATTTTTATTGGGTATCTTGAAAATGGTAACAGATTCGTATTTGGAGTTATCTTCACACATTGGTCTTAGCTCGTTAAGATCTTCTGGATGCAAACGTGAAAAATTTATCATATCCCTAATAGTTATAGATCCGTATAATGGCTGAATGTGATTTAATAATTCATCTTCCCAAGCTTTAAAGACATAACACATTGAGATTTTTGCTTTGTTATTTTCTATATCTAAAAGTTTTACACTAAAGTGACCAACAGTTTTACGTTCGTCTAATTTAATCTTATAGACCATATTTATTGAACCAGTTATTAGTGCATGAATAAAAGAAACTGGTTTAACTGTAACATAGTCTGTTCCAATATCCAATATTTTAACACCTTGTATAGATTTTAATCTAATAGTTTGTCCTTTTCTAACAGTTTTTTCAATAGTTGCGTCAAAAGAACGAGATATAGGCATTTTTTGAAGTCGTTGTGTTTTCCATAGCTCTTTTGGATAGTTTGACATTACTACTATTCCATTATATAACTCTTTTATATTATAATGGAAAGCATCTGCTTCTATAACATGACCTTTTTTTGGTCCTACCACAAAAAGATTTTCAGATACACCTGATGCATGAAGTTTTTTCACGACATCTTCGGTCAATAATTTAACAGCTTCTTCTTCAGTATTTGCTTTTTGACAAGCGTATCTCATCCAATCGAAATCATCCCATGCGCTTTTTGTAGGATTTTTCCAATTAGAGTTTGTATCTGCATCACCGTATGCTATACCTGCAGCGCTTAGACTCATGCCAGCTTTTATGATATTTGGTATTACATCTTGTTTTGTTGCTACCCCAATAAATTTTTGTGAAACTGTAAAATCAAATGGTTTTCCATTCCATGGATATCTATATGTATATTTGTAACCCTTTGGTACAATACAAAGAACTTGAAGCCCAGCTCTACTAGGATCTCTTACTTTTAAAAGTAGATTGTATTCTCCATTTGTTGCATTACCACATGCAATAATATCTTTACATGCATGAACATTAAAGTTAAAAACAATATTTGAAAATAGAAATAGCATTAAAACAACAGATATTACCCTATATTTATTCATAATACTACCTAGTAGTATTAATGTAAATATATAAAAAGATTATTTAAAAATGATACGTTTATTCTTTTTTCTTTACTGTTTTCTTCTTTGTCTTTGTTTTTTTCTTTGTTGTTGTTTTTTCGGTTTTCTTTATTGTGGTCTTTTTTCTTTTCTTTTTTAGTTTTTCCTTATCATCTTTAACAGTTGATTCTTTTGGTATTTCTTCTACTGATTTTTCTTCTTTTTTTGTCTCGGGTTCTTTTACTTCCTTTTCCTTCTTTACTTTTTTCTCTGGTTCCTTTGTTTTCTCTTTTTCTTCTTTCTTTGGTTTCTTTTCCTCGATCATTATTGTTGGTTGTGAAACTACCTCAGTTTTGTATATTTCAATTCTTTTTACGGGATACAATTTTTTACAATTTTTATAAATCTCACTACCCATTCTACCATCTAGTATAATTTTTATAAAATCAGACATAACATTGGTTTTTGCTTGATCAAAAATTGTTTTTTTCATAGCTTCTCTAATTACTTTTTTTTGAGAGCTTTGAATTCTTTTATCTGTTGTTGCAAATGGTTTAACTCTTAAAATTGCTCCATCTCTAGTTGTAACGTCATAAACACCATCTATCTTTGATTTTCTTCTTCTTATCATCCTTCGTAAATAATCAGATGTTAAAGTGTGTCCAATGAATTCTGTATGTGCATTAGTTGCTTCCACTTTGTTTATTCTAAAAAATAACGTGATATGTGATTTTCTAAAATCATTTGTCATATCCTGGAGTGATACACCAGTTACCCTGTTTATCAAACCTTCTGATGTATCTGCTAGTGTTTCAGCTATTGTGACGTTATCAAATGCAGGTGGTGCCAGCACATTGTACCAGTTTTTTGATTTCCATCTATCTTTTACTTTCCTAGCTGTTGTTGTTCTTGCTCTTGCTTTGGCCATAATTATCACTTATAACTTTTAATCTGTACACTAAACGATTTTTTGGGTAATACGCTCATTGTACTTAAAGTATACTGATGTTTTTTATTTAAAATAGATTATGTCTCAGTTTCTTTAACCTTCGCTGCTATTCCTGACATAAATAAAAATCCAGCTAAACTTTCTCCTCCTATGAAATTAAGAGTGATACCTGTAAACCAGCTTACATTAACTTGATAATATTCATCGCCAACAACAACTCTTTTAAAGCCCTGTAATCCTAGAGTAGACATTGAACCATTTTTCAGGACTACTGTGCCATATGGCATAAGTATTCTAAATGGTATTAGATGTGTTAATAAGTAAATTATCACAAAGAATGGTAGTAAAACAAGAAGTAATACAAAAGCCTCAATAAATGATGATGCATTTTCTAATATTGTTTTCATTGCTTCAACGAATTTCATGGCTAACATGAAAAATATGCCCCCGGTTCCTATAGCATTGTAATAGCACAAAGTATTTGAGATGTTGTCACCAGCGCTTTGTTTTAGATATTTCGAATACTTGTTTTGATCCATCTTCTCAGAAAATGCTTTTTGTGAGAAAAATTCCTGACGTTCCTCTCCAAATATTCCTTTCTCATTTAGTATTGTTTCATATTGAGATATTGCTGCTTCGTCATTATTTTCTATTGCCATATTTAGATTTATTAATATTTGTTTTATTTCTTGTGCTTCTTCAATGCTTACATCAGTATATATAGGATCAGAATTTTTTCCATAATAACGGTTTACTTGAATAGTAACATTCTCTATATCTTTTGAACAAACAGCTGGTGATAAGCTGCCTAATACAATTAAAATTCCTACTATTATTGCACTTACACATACGATTTTTTTCTTCATAACTTACTCCCCCTTTATGTACTTAATATCAATTAATTTATTTAAATAACTTTGCTTATGATAAAAATCAAAATTTGTGTTAGGACAGGACATATGTCGCTTCCTATGAGTATCATAAAAGACATTTATGATACACCTGGTGAGACATATGTTCATTCACTTTGGAGAGGTTTACCTAAAAAAAGAGCATATCCA
>Ga0153916_10000090_pt1 | contig 49402 bp, 89 predicted proteins | sample Opewatmetagenome_FD_109642 | JGI IMG/M metagenome (GOLD analysis project Ga0153916, IMG submission 109642) | Freshwater wetland microbial communities from Ohio, USA - Open water 3 Core 3 Depth 4 metaG | ecosystem: Environmental > Aquatic > Freshwater > Wetlands | place: USA: Ohio, Lake Erie...
ATAAACTCATCAAAGATATACGTCGGTCGGAAGGAATTACTGTTGCTGGCGAAAGGCCAAAAACATTGTCAGATATTCCCGGTGTGAAGGGGTTTGTTGCACGACCGCCTCTTGGCAGTCCTGAAAGTCTGCGGGAGTTTTATGATAATCTCAATGAACTCAGTGCGGCCTACCAGACGTATCGTAAGAATCTCAAACCTGAAACCAAAGCGAAATATCCCGGACTTATGCTAGCGCCACTACTGAGACAGCAAGCGACTACTATCAGTGCAATTACTAAAAATATCGACCATATTTCAAGTTCTAAATTATCTGACGAAGAAAAGACCAAGCGGATTGAAGTCCTCGAATTGAGACGACTGGCACTGGCGAAGAAAATGAATGAATTAGTCGATAAAGCCAAAAAGAAATAAGGGAAATTGGAGTGACAACGATGACTAAAGAGCGAAATGGGACGATAACAAAATGGGCAACAGTGGCAGGTATATTAGCTCTCTGTGGTGGTTGGCTTTGGAACGCAGCCATTCTTAGCGGAAATCTTAAAAAGAATATCGAGACCGATGCTGATGTTCATGCCAAAATGCAAACTATAGGTACGCAGAACCGTGAAGCGATTATTACTCTTCAGGCAGACCTGAAATATATCAAAGAAGGAATTGACGAAATCAAAAGAGAAATGAAAAAATGAAACCTGAACGGCACAAAAAGGAAATACTCAAATTGATTGTCTTATTGCGGGATGCCGTGATGCTTTCTTTTGAGCATGGTCATATCAAATGGCCGCCCAAGAGTCTGCATGAAGTTGAATTGGACATAGATGGTTTGTTACGTGAAATCGAACGAATAGAATTTTTGAAAGGAAACTAAAATGGACACACTGGTAAAACAAATTGGCGAATCAGGTGGAATTCTTGTTTTGCTTATCCCATCTTTGATTCAGATTTTCAAGAGGATTCCCTTTGTCGTCAAATTGGACGCTGGCGGTTTCCCGGTGTATGAATTGCTCTCATTGGGTTTGGGAATCGGCGGAGCTTTTGTGTTGGGAATACCGAACGCGGTCATTGCCGGAATCGTCACCGGCCTTGCGGCGGGCAAAGGATATGACATTGTGAAAGAGAAATCAATAGAACCAACAAAATGAAAGGATGACAAATGAACAGATGGATTATGATTGTGGCTCTGGCGATCCTGCTTGTGGCAGGCTGCGCCGAGCGAGTAAAGCCCATGCAACCTACGATGTGGCTATTGAGCGGGGCAAACGTCGCAGCAAGCGACGCTGAGAATGAGGTTGAGGATACACTGGAATACGTCGGTCGTATCGGTCTCAGAACAGGAAATACGGAACTGGGCGTAGCAAGTGATTGGTGGATGGGTTCCGACCCTCGCCAGTCTTACGGAGCCTATGCCGTTCAATTTCTCACTGACCCGAACGGTCTATTGGGTACACTGCCCTATGCAGGCGTACAAGCCACGCTCGATATTGAGGATGAGAGCAGTGGCATGTACGGCTTTATTGCGGGAACGATTGTGCCTATCGGCGGCCTTGATGTCGTGACGGAATTCCAGACGCGGCGGTTCAATGATGCTCTTGCCGATAAAATGACCGCCGCCGAGGATGAATACAAGGTCTTTGTCGGCCTGAGAATTCCGATACCTTAGGATACATTCTCTCTTTTCGATTGACCGGCCCCACCGCCACCTCCTCCTATCCTCCTTCAAGCGCCGTGGTGGCCGGTCGCTTTTTACAGGCGATAAGAGGAGAATTCTTTTTTGGTCTCTGGTAATTGTTCGAGCTTCAATTTTGTATCGAAGTTGATAACAATTTCAAGATTATCAACCCGTGTTCGAAGCTTGTTGATTTCGTCTCTCTGACTTCTAATCGTTGAAGTCATTACAATTCCTGAAAACACCAAAAGAGTCAACAAGAATACCAGTAATTTATTGAGTCTCATTATCGCTCTTCCTTTGTCCAGTTACCCATGTAGTCTAACTGCCAAGCCGCAATAGTTGGAAAGTGCTCTACATCGCCTGTTTCGCATCGAATCGTGTAAACTACAGGATATGTTCCTGTTGGTGTATAAACAGGGTCAACTGCAAAAGAATAGTTGCCCGCACTGAAATACTTACCTTGCAAATCGCCGGCTGTTAAATAATCGAGCGGGTTTGTAGAAAGTCCATCCCCCGTTTCTCCGGACTCAGCGGCCATGGCGCGGACAGCTGTAGCTAAAGCACCCATTGCAGCTTTGCCTTCTGACCATCGAGCAGCTTCCAGGCGGGCTGTGAACATGGGAATCAATAGCGCCGCCAATACTGCCACGATGAGCACCACCACCATCAATTCGATTAGTGTAAAACCTTTTCTGCTTTTCATTGTACTTCTCCTTTCAAAGTTTCTTCTCAAGAACATTTTTAACAAAATTCAAAAATAGTCATCCTGTTTTGGGTAATCTCAAACGCCTCTCTTATGAACACGCGAGCCCTATTGGACATGGTTACCCATGCCCGCTGAGGCTATTCGGTCCCAAAAAGGCCGGAGAAAAGCACTCGCGTGTTCGCTTCGGCGGGCCTTTTCTTAGAGGGAGCAACGATGAAAAGCAGAAAAAACACGCCGAAAACACACATCATCGACATTGCCAAAGAACGAGAAATTCAGGAAATCAGCCGGATTTTGCGGACTTGGCCGGTTTCGGCACTCGCTCAGTTTTGCGCAGCTCTTGCGTTGATGCGTCGATCAATGCCCGTAACCCAGGCCAAAATTCCTTGCCAACTGCGGGAGAATCCTTAGCTTCCAGTTTAGCCCATTCCCGGATACGCTCAGGCATGTGTTGCCAGAGGAATAGAGCCCCTGCGCAATCGGATTGGGCAACGCTGTCCACATGACCGCAAAACTCGGTGAAACTCTCCTTCACTTTCACTGGAATCGGCCAGCCCGTCTTAACTGTCTCTAAATTTTTTGCCATGACAAACATTTTATAACCTCTTATCCCCCCTACAATTGGGAAAATATGCCAAAAATTCTTTGCAAAATTGCCAACAAAATGCTTGACAGAATATCAAAATTTGCCGATAATATACTCTGTAAAAGTTAAGGAGAACCGTAATGCGACAGGACAATCCGATAGAAAAAGATTTGACATTGACAATCCACGCGCCGCTTCTTTCCGCAAGCATCCTGTCGCAAGGTAACTTAATAGGGGCGGCGCGCATATTTTCCTCATGGCGGTTGTGGGGGTTTGGCTTCCGTGCCCGATATGTTTCGGGCATCACGCATGACTATCATTATCGCATACTTCCCTGGGCTTTTCAAGGGAAATCCCGGCATTTTATCGGAATCTTTGGAAAATACAGGCCGGTTGTAGCGGGTATAGTGGATGTAATGATGCCGGGCGGGTTCATGGATGAACCTGCTTGGCCTTGAAGTTCTTTGAAAATCAATTTTATTGTGGTCGGGTTAAGCTAGGTACGGTCAGGTTTTGTGTGGTTCGGTTCGGTAGGGCGAGGCAAGGTTCGGCGAGGTAAAGTCTGGTCGGGTCTGGCTGGGTTTGGTAGGGCAAGGTAAGCTAAGGTAAGGAGTTTCAAAAATGAAAACAATCGCAGTAGAGATTAAAGGAATGTGTCCGGGGATTTTGATGCACCGATTTCCTCTTGTACCTGTTGAGGGGATGGACAAGAAATCGCCGCAGGAGCAAGCCGAACATGCGGCTTATCGTGATGTGGCGAGCGGCGAATTGTTCATACCGGGAACGGCGATACAGCGAGCTATCATTTCCGGTGCTACGTACAGCAAGGGCAAGGGCCGTGCGTCTTTGCAGAAACAGGCGGCGGCATGTGTATTTGTTCGGCCGGAAGTGATTTTACTTGGCGTCAAAGAGTTCATTGTGGATTCGCGTCCGGTTGTGGTTCCCGCAACGAAAGGCCGCGTCGTTCGCCATCGGCCATTCTTGCCGGAATGGGAGTGTGCCTTTGAGATTGACTACGATGAGATTCTCCTCAAAGAAACAGAGATACGCAAGATGATTGACGACACCGGCAGTCGGGTAGGACTACTCGATTTTCGCCCAGCTTGCAAAGGCCCATTTGGACGGTTCATGGTGACAAAATGGAAAGAGAAAAATCAATGAGGCGATGTGGGGTTGGGTTTGGTGTGTTCCGGTATGGTTCGGTCAGGTACGGTCTGGTTCGGTCCGGTCTGGTCAGGTAGGGTTTTGTGTGGCAAGGCAAGTTAAGGTAAGGTAAGGGATTTTTACAAATACGGCCTTTTTGTTCTTTTACAAGTGAATAGTGTTGCTAACAGCCTTGACGTAGAGTGCTTGGCTCATTAGACTGTTTGGCATTGCCAGACGGTCTTGACCCCCCACACGAAAGGAGGATTATCTATGGGCCAAGACGCTCAGAGACTCTCTATGTTATTGGAAACCTATCTATCCAAGAAGAAACGCCTGAAATGGTCCACAATTCAACAGACCCGGCCCGCCTGGGATCACCTGATTGCGGCGGTCGGTGATGTGGATGTGGCCGAAATAGGTTACGACGAAATCGAGGATTATGAAAGTTATCTATTCTCTCAAGGTCTTCGATGTAGGTCAGTCAAGTCGTACCTGGTAGCCGTCCGGCCCGTTTTTAAGTGGGCCGTGCGGAAAGAATACGCGGCTGTAAATCCCTTTGAGGGATATAAAATGCCGCGAGTACCGGAAGGAGAGATTCATACCTATTCCCATACTGAGATGTGCGACATCCTTGCCGCAGCCCCTAATGACAGGTGGCGGGCTTTAGTGATGACGGCATATTCGGTAGGATTAAGAAAGGCAGAATCTCTCAATCTTCGGATTCAGGACATCGACTTCGATAGGCAGGCGATCAATATCCAGTCGCATAAAGAGACGAACGACGGGTGGGAATGGACGCCGAAAAGTTATGAACGGCGTACTGTCCCGCTCACAGACGAACTAAGTAAACTATTTTGTACCGTGCTGACGGATGAGATTCCAAACGGTCAACCGTATCTGCTTTTGACCGAAGAACAGTATTATGCACGCCGTCGGCAGTTACGGGAAGGTAAGTTGACGGATCGTAACCGGTTGCGGCCCGACGAGGGATTCAACAAGGCATTTCGGCGAATCCGAGAACGGGCAGGGATTCAGGCCGGGACCTTCCACGACCTGCGGCGAACCTGCCTGACGAATTGGAGTCTTTATCTCGCACCACAAGAGTTACGAAAAATGGCTGGCCACGCGGACATCGAAACGACCATGAAATATTACTGCGGCGTCCGTGCCGACGTGGCCAACCTAATCAAAGAACACACACTCACGGTCACAGGGACCTATCGGGGAGACAAGATTTGAACTTGCGACCTCTTGGTCCCGAATTAAACGTCCGAATTAAGCGGATAAACTAAACGGAATCAAGACTGTCTGGCAACAGTCTAAAAGCCAGACGGAGGGCGGCGGCGTGGTGCGTACACGCTCGCTGACTGACCCAGGCGAAATATCTGCGGCGAACATAAAGTCATCCTACGGCGTCATCCGTGAGGTAGTGAGCACAGATAGAGCAGGTTCAAATCCTGCCCGCCCTCCTAAAGGCTCATATCGAAACATTGCCAAAGCCAGCGGAGCTTTAATAGGGTTTGCGTGTGCGTTCAATGTCTAACTCCGCTGGCGGCATTATCTCAATCACAAAAAAGGAAACGCAATAGAGTAGTAAGTTCTTTGACAAGTAAACGAGCCAGTCAGACGGCGGCGTGGTGTGAACACGCACCGAGTCAGATACAACGCAAACTGGCTTATGGCTGATGTCTAATACCCTTGTTCGGCAACGGCATCAGGAACAACCATAATGCAGTGTGGCGTTCTGATAGGTATTAAAATTGTATTCCCGAAGCAGGCGGAATCCTGCCCGTTTGATTGGTTTTTATGCCAGCAGTGGCGAAAGCCTTAGAAACACCTAAACAGGTACGGCTGAGTGACTGCGGAGTGCCCGAAACAGTATCTGGTAGGCCAGAGGCATGAACCGTGGTTCTATAGGCAAGGGTCGCTCCCCCAACTGATACCTCATAACGTGGGAAACCTGTCTGCTGGTTTTTACGCCAGACACAGAGACGGCGGCAGTAGATGCCCGTATGTGGGATACGGCGGCGGCTAACATACTATCCAATGTCGTATGTGGTTAAATCCGTGCAGGTAAAAATCCTGCTCGTCTCTTGCTGTCTGGCTCCGAAAAAATGCTGGCGGCGGATGCAGTGGCGACCGCATAGGAACGCAATATCAGGGTCGTAGGTGTTGCAAACCGAATCTGTCCGCCAGCATCGAACTTTGCCAGCCAAGAGGTGGAGGCGGACCTGACCCGCGTGGGTATCGGGACATCGAGTAGGACGATGTTCTGCTGGCCCTTGCCCTTCGGGGTAACCTGAATCTTGGCTGGCAACACGTTCTCTGCCAGTGGCAGCAGAATCCAAAAAGGCTTATCGCTGAGCCAGCCTGGCGAATCAGCGATATATGGCCAGCGGTGGCGTGGTAGCCTAACAAGAGACTGTGTCAAAACCAGTGGAAGCCTGGTGATTGTTGCAGACCAACTGTCCGCTGGCAGCAATCATACAGGCCCTTTGGCCTGAGAAGATGAAAGGAGAAATCTATGTTTGAAGGCAACAACGAAATCAAGTTTTCAAAAGTAACAGCACAGAAAATAGTCGGTGAATACTTGACCAAACTTTTCGGAGTTCCCATTGAGGTCACGGCGCTGGAGAGTGGCAATTATTCATCCACTATTGACGTGACATTCAATGAAATGCCTGAAGTCAAAACTGTGCCAGCGACGCAAAATAATACCTGAAGAACTTCGATTCGTGCTGGCGGTAGGCCCTCTCTCTCCTCCGCACCTGCCGCCAGCAATTTTGAAAAGGATGAATGATGTACGATTATAAGGAAATAAAACCAAACATTTTCACAGAGGAAGGCCAAGTGATGTTTCTCACAATCCGCGACAATGTAAATAAACTTTTAGAAAAGGCCGGAGCCGTTTCTATGTTTTCAGCTTTTTCGGAATGCACGGGCGATTCTTGGCAAATGATGGCCTGCGTTGACCGTTTAGTGGAACTGGGCGAAATCAAAGAAGTGCCTCGCGGAGAAGATTGTCCCGGCCAATATCGTATCTTTGTAAAACCTGGAGAATAATTGAGGACTAACCCATGCGAGTAAAAGACGACAGTTTTCAAGCAATGATAGATGCTATGTGCCACGCCGAAAGAGACGAGCAACTAAAGACATCTCCGCAACTCATACTTGGTGAATTGATTGCCAAACTCGAAAGCAAACGACCTGATGACTCGGTGGTCTTTGATTTCGACAATATGCACCCGACGAGTCTTTGCAGTTGGCGCGGTAGTTATGATGAATTGGCCATTGAATACAGTAATAAGGGAGAGTTACTAACAGTTGATACTTTCCTGACAATGCTCAAGTCTGCTGTTGGTGCAACTTATGAAGGTTATAAAGGCGGTGAATTTGTCATGGGTCGTCAGACACCTTTGTGGGTGGATAATTACGGTGTGGGTGACCATCGCGGCGTTGTGGGCGTGAAGGATGATGTTCAGAAGGTGATTATTATTACGGCAATGTGTGAATTTTGAGGACTGAACCCATGACCGGCGAAGAACTATTACGAGAGATTGAACGTCAAGAATACTACGACGAAAAATTCCGCGAACATATCGAGCTTGTAGCGTGTTTTTGGTATGTCATCCAAATCGGCATTATCGTCTGGTGTCTGATGAGCATTGCTGGAAATGTGAAAGAACTGTGGGAGGCATTTTGAGGAAAGGAATAAAGGATGCTCATATTAAAACCAAATAGGAAGGAAGACATTGTATTTTATCAGGATCGCAAGGAAATCGTCCGATTGAGACACAATTCGGGGGATAACAGAGCTTTGTGCATTGATGCCGATAAGAGCATTGAGATAGGTCGTGTGCCAGCGAAAAAGACTAATCCATGACCCGTTTCCCTCAGCCATATTTGTTCTTTGACCAGCCCGGCAGCCACAGAAACGACCCCGTGACGAGTTATATCGCCGCCGAGAAGCTGGCGAAGTCAGGCAAGTGGTCCAGCCAGAAACATGAAGTCTATGAGGCATTGAAGTCCGCCCTGAAACAATACAAAGGTGGGGCTACATCAGCGGAAGTCGCGGCTTTTATGGATGGCTGCGACCCTGTAAACAGATTTACAGCCGCAAGGCGACTACCGGAGTTAGAGAAAATAGGTTTGGTTAAAAAAGGCATTATACGTCAGTGCACAACAACAGGAAGTCTTTGTGTGACGTGGGAGATTAAGCCATGAATAAGATAGACGAAGCGATTCAGCCACCGGCGGGGGAATTGAAATACTGTAAAGAACATCGAACAATTCACTGTTCTTGCCAACAAAGAATCATCGACGCCCAACAGGAGGAAATCGAAAAACTCAAACAAGCCAATGAAGGTTTACTGAGCGGTCATTTTTGCCCAAATCCTCAATTATCAAAACTCGCCAGCACTTGTGATTGTGTCCATTCCGACCGGCATAGAAAAGGAGATTGGGAAATTATTGATAAATTGACCGCCGAGAACGCCAAACTCTGTGAAAAGTTGGAATTGCAAGCAGAGGGTAGTGATGAAGTAATTTCAGAGAACAAGGTCCAAGCCGAGCGGATTGAGAAGTTGGAAGACTTTCTACGATTAGAAATAGACCATATTGAAGCATTTATAGAAGTTGCCGACGAACCAGAGCGGGACAATATGCAAATGACAAAATTGAGGCTTGATCAGGCCCTCAAGGAGAAACCATGAGCGAGACAGGACAAATGTTAAAAGAATTGATTGCCGAGCGAGACGCACTCAGGGCGGCGTGCGAAGCATGGATGAAAGTCGAATCAGAGATGGCAGACAATACTCCTGTTCCTGACCCAATACTTCGCAAACAGTATCGTATAAATGCCGTGGCTCTTACTAAGGTCGCTCTGACCAGAACCAAGAAGGAAGGAGAATAACTATGGCTATCAAATGGTATGCCGTTCCGCACACAGGAGAAATCGGCGACTATGTTATTGAGGGGGAACATAACGACTTCCCGCGTGGTGTATATTTGGCCTATTCAAATTGTTGTTTGGTGACTGGCCTGAAAAGTGAGGCAGAAGCAAAAGAAGCATTAACCAAATATCCCTGTGAGAAATATCCCATCAAGAAGTAAATCAGAACGCTCTCTTACAATTTCATAATGCACTTCAGGGCCGAGGCCCTCTCACATCAGACTATTCCTACGGCTGAAACTATAGGAAAGACACAACAATCCTCGGCCCGTTTTTGAAGATTTGTGGGCATGGGCGGCGGCCAAATGCCGGTTGACTGAATGAGCCGCAGAGGTTCAACCGGGGCGGTTAATTGGGTGACGGGTCGGACGAAAGTATCCCGGTAGGCCGACGGCCCAGAGCAAGAGTGGCGCCGATTAGGGTGACTGCCTGCCCATGCCTTTTTACAAGTGAATATGGTCGGGTCGTCCAAAGGAAGCGACATCGGTGAAGAGCGCGCCAAGTAAACCGAAAATGGCCGTTCGAATCGGTCCCCGACCGTTTGAAAAGTGAATATGGAGGACACATGAACGCTTTGAATAAGATTGCTGAGTTACTTGAAACTGTGGATCGTCACATGGCCGAAACAGGTTTTGAGACGTGTCTAACAGTGACAACTGACAATTTCACGATAAACCGAAAGGAGGTGATTATCAAGATGCCATTTGTACTCAAAATCTCGATACCGAGAACGGATTTGGAAGGTAACGATGCCGATGTCAGTCGCGCTATCAGCCAAGCAATCAGTCAGGCAATCAGCCGCAACAAGTAGGGTAACATAATGAACCGAAGGCATAGCCAAGTAGGTGATTAAAAGAATCCCCGAAAGCGCCGTAAGCCCTGCAATAAGCCTTGCAGTAAGTCGTGCAATCGAAATCGTTCTTTACCAAATCAATGATGAGATTTATGGAGGACACGGACGTTAGGCCACGAGCTACAACTATTATGATAAAGAACTCGACGAACTATACTCCTCCTCCACGGCCGGGCATGGAAGCCACACGGTTGAAGTGCCCGGCATATTTTGAAAGGAGAAACGATGACCAAAAGAAAAGAATATATCAATGGCAAAAAAACAACTGTCGAATATGAATCCCTCGATTCAAAATGTAATAAAAGATGGTGTTTTCTTCCGTTTAATGGCAACGGTCGCCGAATTTGCCGACGATACGAAGTCGGTAACTGCACAAATGGAAAAACAGTTCAGGAACTTGATATTGGTAAATAAGTCAGGTCAGGGAGGACTCAAAAGCCAAACTGACTCGGCAGATTTTGAAAGGAGAACGAAAGATGAGCGAAACACAAACGAGAGAAGAACTATTGGATGCACAAAAAAATCTTTGTAAAGAACAGAAGTCACCGATGTTCATGCCAAGCAACGGGATTTGCTGGAAATGTAAAGGGGATATTACAACTGTTTGGGCAGAACGTATGAAAAGAGAAGTCATTACGGGATGTCCATTTTGTTGTCGGTCATATTGTGATTAACCTGGCCCGTGGCACGGATGCAGAGCCGCCAACGAGGAACTGATGACCACAGAATTGGAGGCTCGTATGCGTAAAAGTCACCTATGTATATCAGAATAGTAACGTCGTGAAATTAGTGATGCGGCTCAGTCGGGCAGGGACGCCCCGCCGGGATTAGGAGAATGACAATGGACAAAGTATTTATCACTATTGTTTTAATCACGGCTCAGATTCTCATCATCATAATTGCCCATCATCGTGGTTGGATGAAAGGTTTTGATGAATGCAGCAAAATCTGGAGAAAGAAAGAAGAATAACAATGGACTACGTATTATTGGAAAAACGAATTGAGAATCTCGAATCCCTCTGCAAGCAACTGGCCGAGGCCATTCAGAATATACCTTACGATTTCTATTCAGACGCACTAAGAGACGGTTGCGATGCAAACGGGGCATGGGATTGTTTTTGTGAAGCCATGAAGAATTGGGAAGTAACAGCCCTCGAAGCCGCCAAGAAAGCAAAGGTGATAGATGGCTAAGACTAAACGCTATACGATTGATTTGACACCGTGGGCCTCGGAAGAAGTTGACAGGATATGTGGCTTATTTGGGATAACGATAGCAGACCTGTTTCGTTATTCGCTTTTACTCATGCGGATATATGCAGACGCGACAGAATCAAACAGAGAGTTGCGTTTGATTGACCCTTGCAATCCCGACAATCTTCCGATGGTAGTGGTTATCCCTGTGTTCAAAAGAAAGCAGGTGAAACAGCATGGCTAAGAAAAACGAATGTGAACTACGCCGCAGTAGTTCATATCGCTGGACTACTCTTAAAATTGGAAAATCGAACATTATTTGGTATGACTGGCCAGTGCTTCGAAAGGTAGCCCCTGTTCTTTGCAAAGGTCTTCGTCCCGGCCAGTCCCGCAAGCTCGTCCTCACCCAGACCAAGAGAGGAATCAAACTGGAGGTCAAGAAATGAAAGAAAGAATTGGCATCGCTGGTTGTTTCGTAATTGCTGGCATGGCTTTAGGCATGTTATTGACCGCCGGATTTCATATCTGCAAGCCACAAAAGGCCGAGCAAGGTCTGCCAAGTCCTGCGCCTATCCAGAGGCAGTTGAACATTCTTGAGCCGGAGAATCTCCTGAAGGTGGACGGCAAAATCAGCAGGCTCACAATCGAGAAGTGGGACAGAGTTTACATTCGAGAATCGGCGAAGGCCACGTTCGCGGAATTTGAGAAAGGAGAATGAGCAATGAATCCAAGAGTTGAATACGAAATGACCCAAGAGGATTTGAACGAAATCCTTGAAGCCTGCAAACCTGTCCCTTGCATCATGGTTGGAAGTTATATCCCATCCTCTCCACAAGAAAATGCCAATAGGGCATGGGAACAACTTGGCAAGAAGATGGGATTCGACTATCTCACTGTTCGCCCATCAAACAGAGGTCAACGATTTTTTACGGCAGTCCCATCTGAAACAGAACCACAAAGGATGGCACGAATAGAACTGGAAATGGCCAATGTTCGCCGCAAAGAAATAGCACACTTGGAAGAAGAAATAAAGATACGACAGGAGAAACTCAAGCCGTTAATTGAGGCTGAAAACCAGACCCTTTTGAATCGGTTGCCACAACTTGCAAGTAAAGATTGCGAGGTGACACAATGACTGACTGGTTCGAATTGGCCAAAATAATTTGTTATCCCGAAAGAGAAACAACTATCAGCGACCTACAAAAGGAGCATAGCCGCGAGGAAACCATGCGGCCCGAAACCAAACCAATCCAGTGTTCCCATTGCAAAGGTTATCATCCCGACGATGAGATTGACTGCAAACCCATGTGTTATGCGTGCAAAGAGAATTTGGACGACTACCGCCGAGTTATGAATCAGCGGAATCTGTTCTTGTCTATTATCAAAGAGATACGTACCACGTATTATCTTACACTTATTCATAACATATGCGATGGGATTCTGGCCCAATACAAGGAGGAATAAATCATGGCAAGAAAATTCAAGATAGGTGACACCGTAGAGGTTATCAGACACGTGGTTAAGAAAGAATATGACGAACCTATTTTTAGGGTTGGTGTTCAGGGCAAGATTATAGATTACGAACACATCCAAGCATATCCATATCGCGTGAAAAAACGAGATGGAACAACCGAGTGGTTCTGTGCCCAAGAACTCAAACTGGTTAAGAAAGCGAGCCAAGCATGAAAATCACAAACAGAAAACCCAAGATGACGATTACCGAGGTCACGGTTGGCAAAAGCGCCGTAATTGGAGTGGCGGCCTACGAGAATTTCCGACCGTCTTTCAGCATTACGGCACAGCCGGATAAGGGCGAGTCGGCAGCCAAAATCGTCTTGTATCTGAATGAATGGTTGAACAATCTCATGCGGGAAGAAGCAAATCGCTGCAAGACTGAATATCTCGAAAAGATTTATTCGTGGATTCGCTGGTATGAAAAAGATGGTATTCGTTTTCCCAGCGTAACATCTATCCTCGGAATTGATAAGACATTCGGCCAATTCACTGAGCAGGAGCTTCAACAATACGCCAGCCGGGGAAATATCCTTGAAGCCATGATTGAGGTTTTTCTGGTAACAGGTGAATGGCTCGACCCACTAAAGATTCCTAAATGTCACGAAGATATTGAAATTCTTATGACGGGTAATCTTTGTTTAAATTGGGAAGATGGTAGTCATCGAGCTTTCATGGCGGAGTTTGGCAGTAAAATCAAAATCGAAGCCTTTCAAAAAACTGTTTTCAACAAAGAGCAAATGTACGCTGGCACGATGGATATACTTGGCGAATTTGACGGCAAACGATCCGTCATGGACATCAAAAGCGGCACATTCGATATGAGACAACTGGCCGCTTATGCAGTCTGTGAAGAAGGGATTGAACAACTGGTTATCTTGCCTATAGGTCCAACCGAGAACAAATGCGGGTTCAAGAAGCCGGTAATCTGTACGACTATTGACAATGAGTTTAGAGAATTCATTAAAGCAAGAGCGAAATTTCACCAAAGATTTGGAGTTTAAGAAAGGAGAACACAATGAGTTTAATGGCAAAAGACAAAGGCGGCGAAGGATTCCCGCCGATTGACCCCGGAACACATCATGCTGTCTGTTATGGTGTGGTGGATTTGGGTACACAGCAGAATCAACTTTTCGATAGCAAGTCACAGAAAGTTTGGATTGTGTGGGAACTGCCAGACATAAGAATAGAGTTTGACCGTGACGGCCAACATCATAATCTACCTCGTTCAATCTCCAAGATTTACACACTGAGCATCCATGAAAAATCGAATCTTGGCAAAGATTTGGTCAGTTGGCGGGGTGTTCCTTTCAATGAGGCAGAAAAACAAGGATTTGATATTGTCAGTATTCTGGAAGCCAACTGTCTTTTGCAAGTTGTCCAGCAACAGAAAAACGGCAAGACCTTTGCACAGATTACCGCGATTGCCAAACTGATGAAGAACATGCAGAAACTCAAACCAGAAAATGAGACTATTCAGTATTCGATGGAGACTGACGGTTTTAATATACCAAAGAATGTCCCCGAATGGGTCGCCAAGATGATTCACAAATCTGAGGAATTTCAGGAAGGTCAAGGTGGTAACGCTCCTGACCTTCAGGATGGGCCTCCTGCCACGGACGACGATATTCCCTTTTGATGTTTGTTTAGAGGAAGACGATGATAGAGTTTCATGGAATAGCCAGCAAGGACGGAACATTGCGATTTCCCCCAGCGCAAGAAAAGCTGCGTATGCACTGGTTAATAGATTGTTCCGGGAAATCAGTGACCGAGCGATTGCATGTAAGCGGCAGAGCCAAGAGCCAAAGTCAGGTCAAGACTCACTTCGGTCTCGCGGTGATGATGATTCGGGAAAAGATGATAGAACTTGGGTGGGATATTTGCGGCGTAGCACCGAACAAAGAGATGATCCATGAAATTCTGACTAAGGCTTGTATGGGTGTTGGGCCATTGGGCGAGATTGTTCGTTTGTCCGAGCAAACTGTTGACCAGAATATCAAGACCTTTGAGAACATTCGGGCTTGGGCGGCGACGCAACTTGGATTGAATATCCCTAATCCTGATAAGGACTGGCGGAGCAAGAAATGATTCGTTAGGGCCGGGCGACGAATTGCCGATTGAATATAGCCGAGAGATTAAAGCCCGGCCCGTTTTTGAAAAGGAGTAACGATGAACAAGATAGAGATAGAGCAAAAAACCAATTTCTATCAAACAATCAGGTGTGCTAAATGTGGCAATACAGGGCAACACTTTATACAAACTGGTTGGCCGCAGTTTACTTGTACCAAGTGTTTTGAATCCGCAAAGGCCGAGCAACCGCCGGCGGGGGAAAAAGAACATCCACAACTAAAAACTTATACCTTTTTTGAAGATGCGGGCAAGTTTGTGAGATTTGAAGAGCACAAAAAGGTTGTCGACGCACAGAAGCAGGAAATCGAAAGCCTCAAAACTGAACTGCGTGAAATCTCCAGACAATTTTGTGAACTTTACGACCAAACATGTGATACGACACCACCGGAAATATATGCAAGCATCTTAGGACTCCATGAGCGGTTAGATATAGCATTACAGGAGAAGCCATGACCCGACCCGAATTTCTACATTGTCCGATGACACCAGAAATTATTCGAAGCATAAGAGATCTTCAATCCGCCTACGATGCTGACCCCGAAGAATACGAAAGACGGCAACGCCAACGGCGCGAAGAATATGAACGCGAACAGCAAGAACTTGCTGAGCAGCAAAGGAAAGAACCATGACCCGACAACCACCAATAATCTTCTGCCCCGAAATGGTCAAGGCCGCCTACGAGAGCCGCAAGACCATGACGCGGCGGATTGAGGGATTGAAGGTACTCAATGCGCATCCTGAACGATGGAGATTCACTGGATGGGTGGAAGGAAAAGCTGTCTTTGAAAATTCAACGGGTTATCCGGTTGCTATCAAGCCCCGATACCGCGTCGGGGACGAGTGCTGGATAAAAGAGGTTTGGGCAACGAATAAGCAATATGACAATTTGCCGCCACGTCAAATTCCACCTTGTGCGGAGATTTGGTTTCCTGATGAGTTGGGCTGGGAACACGATAAACATAATAGAGGCAAAGTTCGCACATCCAGATTCATGTGCAAATGGATGGCCCGCCGATGGCTTAGGATTACTAAAGTCAACGACCCGGAGAGGGTGAACGCAATCAGCATCAATGATATTTGTGCCGAAGGTGTATGCGATACTCGAACGCCACAAAATGAGATTGTAGAAACGTACCATGAGAAATTCGCCCAACTATGGGATTCCCTTCACAAGAAGCCCGACGAGCGATTCGAGCATGGCCCCTGGGCGTTCTCATACGAGTTCGAGATGATTGAGGGCAAGCCGAAATGAAGAAGCGATTTCGATATGAATGTATTCGTGCAGAATGTCAAGACTGTTCGTGGAAAACAGAAAGCCCCGTGAATGGTCAGGCATTAGCAGCTATTCACGCGAGGAAATATAAGCATTATGTACTTGTAGATATATGTGGTGAAGGTCATTACGACGGACGAGAGAGCAAGCCCCAGTGAGGACGCGATGACAAAGGAACAGTTATGAGCCGCCCGGAAGAAAAACAAGCATTTGACCGTTGGTATTCATATTGGTTGCGTCGAAAGCTCATTGGCAGCATCTTGCCAGAAGTGATAGAGATTCCACATACGTTTTACGTGGAATTGTTGGGGAATGTTCCGTACTGTCCGACAAGGTTTTTGGGTCAGCGGTTCAGAATAGTGCCTGATAGAAACTGATAGCCTTATGAAATATACCGTATGCCGAGAATGTGGGTACAAATTACTAAGCGACCAGAGCACCATAGAGGGTCTTTGTATAGGTTGTCACATGCTGAATTGCAAAGACAAATCCTGTCACCGATGCCAAGAAGCTGTGGTCAAAATCATTGCTTGGGTACAAAAACCTGAACCAGAGGACAATTAAATGAGCATCGAACGCGAAGAAAATGACGGCATAAAAGAGAGTGAACTTTCCGATGATTTCTTGGATTACGTTGGCTGCATTTCTTCAATGTGCATAGATGTAATCGCAGGCGGAATTACCCGGCAAACTTTCCTTAGTAATCTAAAAATCATAATTAAAAAATTAGAGGACGATTAAATGGAAACTGAAATCATCGACAAATTGTTTCTTGAGTTCTCACAAATCACGACAGCGAAAACAAAGAAGGAAATAAACCTCGAAGCCATTTGCCACCAATTATTCTTGGCGTGCGAAATGGCCAAAGAAGAATTACCTCGTGCCTGTCGATGTCCTGACAGGTCAAGGTCGTGTCCTGCCTGTATGGCATTAAATGAGTGCGAGGCCGCCCTTGATGCCGCCAAGAAAGCGAAATGAATAAGAATCTTTCCAGCAAATCGTTGGATGATGTTGCTATTGAGCGATTGAAGATGTTCGAGGAATCTGCCTTGAACATGGCCGAAGATGGCTACTATGTGGCCTATAGTGGCGGCAAAGATTCTGATGTGATTTTGGATTTGGTGCGGCGATCTGGCGTCAAATATACCGCCCATCATGCCCTGACAACAGCAGACCCGCCCGAAGTCGTCCGGCACGTCAAAGAACAAACCGATATGATAATTCACCGACCCAAACTGACGATGTGGCAACTTGTGAGGCGGCATCATTCGCCGCCTCGCCGAAATGCACGTTATTGCTGCGAAACTCAAAAAGAATGCGGGGGTAGCGACCATATTGTCATTACTGGGGTTCGATGGGCAGAAAGTTCGGCCCGATCTGCTCGCAGCATGGTTGAATCCTGCTATAAAGACTCCAGTAAGCGGTATCTCAATCTCATCATCGACTGGTCCACGGATGATGTCTGGAGCTACATTCGGTATCGCAATATCAAAGTCTGCTCGCTCTACGCGGAAGGATTTACCCGGCTCGGCTGCGTGCTCTGTCCGATGGTACGAGACGTTGAAAAGCACATACAACGCTGGCCCCAGATAGCACGGGCATGGGAGCGGGCTATCAAAGCGACATACGATCCCCAGAAAGATGTTTATGGCTCTGCCGAAGAGTATTGGCAATGGTGGCTGAATCGAGACGCCGTAACTTGTAATGAGCAAGGCATGCCCGTCAAAGAGGCCCGTGCCGGCCAGAAAGGACTTTTCGTATGAATCGAGCCAACGCCTTAGCCTTAGCCCTGATAGTCTCCATCCTGCTTTGGCTGGCGATAATCTTGACGATTGTGAGGATTTGGACATGAGCGAAAAACTGATTTGGAAAAAAGTCGGCAAAGACAGATATATACCAAGTATTGTTGAAGTCAATGAACAAGACAAAAACAAAGAGCTTCGAAAGATGGTACGAGAAATGCTCGACGAGGAAGATAAAAGCTTCAGCGACTGGGAGATTGAGTTTCTCGATAATATGTGGAAACTCACAGAATACACCGAACGGCAGGCCAACAAAATCGAGCAAATCTATGAGAAGAAAATGATATGAGCGACGAAAACAAGTGCCTTTGGACTTACGACGAATACCATGACAAGTGGGACACTTCCTGCGGCGAAAGTTTCTGCTTTATTGACAGCACACCCAAAGCCAATCGCATGAAGTATTGCCCGTACTGTGGACGGAAACTGACAACCCAAAGGAGCAAGGAGTAAGAATATGACTGCAAAAGAAATCATCGAAACTGTTATCTCGGAAATGGTTTGCGCTAACGATTGTGCTATGTATCACAAATCTCATTACCTAATGGATAATTGCACCTGTTATAAAAAAGAGATAATCAAAGCGCTAACAGAGATACGAACCCGAACGACGCCTATTTGTGCGCATTGTGGACGAACATGGGAAAAGCAAGAGGGCATGTATCAGGATATTTCCGATGAACTTGCGAAAGAGATAAGAGATCACGTCAATTCCTGTGAACAAAATCCTCTTAAACAGCAAAATCGCCGACTGGCCGAGGCGCTGGCACGGACTAATCAATATTTGCGAGTGCGAACAAAACCGTTAACACCTTATACTCAAGAACGCAGAGTTGATGTTTTGATGACCGAAAACGAGGCCATTCTTTCCGACTATCACAGGGGTAAAACATAAAGATAGAAGGAGTAAGGAGCAAAGGAATGACACGCAAGCAATTCATAGATTACACACCTGAATTCGAGCAATTCTGGAAGGGTTATCCGGCTCGGTGGAACAAAGATTTTCAGGGCGGTATGTGGGTCAAGCGGAAGAAGCAACCGGCATTTCAATCATGGCAAAAACTGTCCGAGGAAGTCAAGGCCAAATGCCTGCGGATTCTCAGGCAGATAAAGAAGTCAGAAGGTGGTGCGGTTAGGGACGCCGTAACGTGGCTGAACGAAAAAGGCTGGGACGATATTGAAGAAGCCGAAGAAGTCCAGCATTTGCCCGCCTCGATGACGGCCAATGTTTTCAAGTCTATCCCCAAAGAACCTGATTTGAACGACGCCCGCAACAAGACAATAGCGGGACTGAAAGGAAAGCCATGAGCAAGATACTCATTATCGAAACATGCAGAGAATGTAAATACCAAAGCGACGACGGCGAAAGATGTACTAAAAGTAGAAGTATAAACCTGCCTGGTATGGGACGGCCATTGTTATTTGATAAAAAAATCCCACAGTGGTGTCCTTTAGATGACAACGAAATCTATCCCTGGAAGGACATGATTACGGACATCGAGGCCGCCTTTGGCAATCGGGCCAACAATCCAAGTATAAGCGATGCAGATTTGTTGAGGCAGATTTACGAGACGTTGGAGGGAAGCCATGACAAAAAAAGCTAAATCTATTCACTTGGCCGTATCTTATCACAACCTAAAAAAATACGTTGTCGATGCGTGCGGTAGTGTAAAGTGGTATCGTCTTTGGCCTGTCCATAATCTGCCCGCCCATTTAGCTAACGACCCATCGAAAGTCACTTGTAAACGATGTCGCCGGATAATTGATAAGAGGAAGCCATGAAAATTACCTTACCCAAGACCATCCAGATTTGCGGCAAGACCTTCAGTGTATCCACAGAGAAAGTCTGCGATGGTGGTGAATTCTGGCTAAGTACACAACAGATTTTTTGCAAGGCCAAACACACAGAGCGAGGCGATGAAATTCTGCTCCATGAAATTGCCGAAGCCATTCTGTGCGAATATCGAAAACGGTACAACAAAATAGGCGGCGAAGATAATAGCGATTATCTTTTTGTTCTTACCCACGATGAATTCGAGCAGTTTATTTTTGAACTTCACGGAGCATTAAAGCCATTTTTGAATTTCAGGAAGAAGCCATGAGGCCGCCCAATTCATCCTTCAACACAACAGGTAACACCAAAGAGGACTACGAGCGTGACGAGTCAGTGCCGAGGGCCTCGCACGTTTGGCGGTGCGTGGAATGTGGGCATCAGCAGATAAGCAACAAGAAGCCCAAAGGCTGCGAGAACTGCGGATTTTGGGAGTTGGAGATTTACGTATGACAGAGAAGATGGGTTTTGAGACGAACCGCTTCGTCACGTTTGAGTGGCGAAACAAGTTTCACCTGTACCGCCAGCCGGACGGCAAGGGTATCAAGCTCCGTAGCAGCGAGGAATACAAGTGGGCAAGATATTTAGACCTACTGCTCAAGTCCGGCCATATCACGAATTGGGAATATGAACCCAAGACTTTTGAGTTTGAGGAACGATACCGCAAACGCGGACAGTATACGCCGGACTTTAGAGTGACGAACGCCAATGGTTCGACTGAATGGTACGAGGTTAAGGCTGGCTTCGCCGACTGGCAGCATGTCGTTTCTAAGTTCAAGCAGTTCAAGGCTGATTATCCGAGCGAACGCATAACCCTTGTCGTTCCATCTTGCCCGGCACGAAGCACCAAGAGAATCATTAAGTTGGATAAGGCCAAGAAGTACGTTGATGACGTGATATATTCCGGGCCTATATTCAGGAAGTTAGGATTTTGAAAGCACCTATGAGCTATCTACCCCAGCGAAATGACCGATTCAAAGTCAGATTCAAGACCCATCCCGACCTCTATGCCTACGACGCCCAGGTATTTATTTGCGTCGGCTGGGCACAAACCTATAGGCAGAAGGGCCGCAAAGTCAAGGCTCAGCCCCGATTCTGCGAAGCCCGGCTGGAAGGGGCAAGAATGGCTAATTTCAGTCTCAATCGGTCTGTATGGGTCTTTGAGGCTATAAAGGAGGCCCCCAGCATTGAGCAGGAGCTACGATGTCGGTAGGAGCTGATGGTTGATACCCATAAAAAAGCCCGCTGTGTGCGGGCTTCTGGGAGAGAGGGTAATGAATGATGTCAGTCCAATTGTTATTCTTCTTTTTTAACTAAGTCGATAGCCTCAGTGATAAACTTAATTGCTTCTTCACAGTCAGAGGCTATGCGATTATCGTGCATACTCTTGCGGGGATGTCGAGAGCGAATATCCTGAAACACTGTGCGTGCTGCATCGAGCCTATTCAACAGAACAGGCACGGCAGCATAAAGTCGTGCCTGTTGTTTATCCAAATAAACATTGTTTGCCTGCATGTTCATTCTCCTTACTGTACTGTTTCGCCAGACGCTTCCAATTCAGCCAGCCGGTCTTGGTAGGCTTCTTCTGTATCAAAGGCGAGCATTACATTATCGCCGTAGAGAGGTTTTTCATAACGTTTCGCATTGGCCTTTGACATCTGGCCCATTGCAACGTAGTACATTCCAAGTTGCGGATTATGCCGTTCTTTGATGTACCATTTCTTTGTCATGTTCTTTCCTTCCAGTTGGTTACAATCTGTAACCGGCTCTATTCACGGCTAATCATGTGCCCAACTAACACTTTAGCCTCAATCGCCTCGACCTTTGCCACGGCATACCGGTACGCCAGCCATAATTCAGCCCAATAGTAGCTGTTGGGTTTGGTCATGGCAATACAGTTTCGCAAATCAACCTGTCTTTGTTTCCAATAAGCGAGATTTCTTGGGATTGTCATGGCAAGTGCTCCCAATAAGTGCGCCCCTACGGCCGAGCGAGCACTTGCCAGTGACTCCCAGCCTTCGGGGCGCGTGATTCAGTCTAACAGATTGTTGGCAAGTGCTCAAGTGCATAAAGGCCCGGAATTGCGTTATAGTTTTATCACTTGTCCTTCACGTAATTTTTTTAATACTTCTGAGTTACCTGCTAAGTACAGGCTTTCATCTGTAAAACAGATTCCATCATCGCCAGTTTTTCGTAATTTGAGGGCAACATAAGTTTTCGAATCTGTTCGCCATAGCACTTTAATCTTTTCTTCGCCTATCAGAATATGTCCTATTCCTTGCATAAAACCCACCGCACCATTGAAGGCCACGGCCAGATCACGGGCGGGCTGAGAAACTAAACGACTTGCCCATCAGGATATTTGGTTGCTAATGGGCGGTACGTTTTAGGTGATGATTTGCCGCACTTAACACAGTTCATGCAAGGAATCACGTTAGCGTGAAAATAGGTATCATCATACCCGCTCCGTTTGACTTCATTTCCGCAGTGTTCGCACACGAATATCGCTTGAAAATCGCGGCGATGTTGGGATAATATCTCTTTGATTTTCATAATCCTATTCTCCTTTCTCGGCAGGCTCGGCCAGGGCAATAACGGCTTTGATTTGCTTTACCAATTTATTTCGCACTGGAGCGAGTTCCCCGCCTTCTTCAGCAGCACATTTGATATAATCAGGTAGAATTTGTTTCAACATCGCCAGTAGATCAGAAGCGGCAGCTTTTTCGAGAACAAAATCAACGACTTCTTGGACATCGACACCCGCCGCAAATTGGAGGGGCCGGTCTTTCAAAGCATAAGCCATCAGATTGCCCTCGGTTGCTTTCCCACCACCGAATGTACGAAAGTTATTTTGGATTTGTGATAAGATATGTTTCGTTTCCATCTTTCTCCTTTCAAACAGCCCCCAGGCCCATGAACGGGGCCGGTTATTAAGCTGGAATTTTCCAATAATTAAGCTGTTCAGTGTGAACGAAGCCGGCGTGTTCATACCACCATCGCGTATATAGAACATGGCCGTTGCAGTTAAGGTGAATTGACGGCGGCAGATATGCAATTTTGCCAGCATGTTCATTTTCAATGCGAGATAATCTTTTTGCCATTTCAAAATCAACAGGATTCATGTTCATTCTCCCAAATAGATGCCGCCGGCCAGTGCACAAGGTGAAACGCTGCTGGTTATCATATCATCATTTCACCGGATTCAATGCTCATAAGCATTTCGCGGCAGTTGTTCTTGCAATTTTGTGCTAAACGTTTGTACTGCTCGATAGGTTTGCCGTCCAGATTTTCCGTTGTCGCAACGGCTTTGCAGTGTTTGGCAAAGATACCATTCAAGCCCTGATTCGTCAGTGTGATCTGTACGCACCGACTTAACAAAGGGCTGGCGTCTATATCGTCTTCGAACAGCTTTTCTTGTCCGAGCTTCGTCGTGGTGAAAATGAAGACAACATGTTTGGGTAGATTCTCAAGTAAGCCCAACAGCCGCCTTACAATCGGTTTCCGCAAACCGTGAGCCTCGTTCACGATGAAAGCCTTACCAGATTTGCCGCCCGCGCCATACGTCCGAATGTTGTACTCCAAGTCGTCTAAGTCATCGGACAAAAACTCATCGGCTGAGCGAAACTCTGTGATATAGAATTGGCTTGCGCCCTGTTCGGCAATGATACGAGCCAGCGTGGTCTTTCCCGTACCCGACGCGCCACTAATCCACCATGCGCGACCACCCCAGCCTCGTGTTAGAATTCCTTTGATTTGTTTAACGGCCTTATCTTGCCCTAAGACTTGTTCGAATGTCCGAGGGCGATATTTCTCGTAAAGGTTCATGGCAGTAGTCCTTTATAAAGTGCCGCCGGCCCGCAGGCGACTACTGCCAAGTAGGATTTACCCACGAGCGCGGCGGCGTGATTATTCTGATTCATTATGGCAGTAGTCAAGCTCATAATTCCCGGCCATGCCTTTGGCCGGGTGTTGCGAGCTTACTTCAACAACTTCAAAGCGATAATGCCCATTTTCGGTGCAGTCAGACTGGCAAATTTAGCCTTGTTTGCTTCGCTCAGTGCATCGTAAACTTTGCAGATGACCGAGGCCGTAAACAAGTCAATCATGCATCCGTCGATTTTCTCGTATTGACAATTCACTACTATCCGGCGGATTGCAGCGAGTCTATCTTCTGGATTGCCAGCGATAGTCTCTTGTGTACCGTGTTCCCTTGTCCTTGTGTAAGTTTCCATAGCAATAATTCCTAATATTGTTTTGGGTTACCGATTCTTGATTCTGTGATATGAGATTACCGCATCGCGGAAATACTCAAACGCTGATTCTTCTTGAGCATACAATTCATGCAGATAGCGGCCGTAATCGTCCCAGAAGTCATAAAGGCCATACTCGTCGATTTGCCGCACCATTTGCTTACGCTGGCCATTGACGAGGCTTTCATGGATTGTTTCAAGTTGTTCTTGTTTTGTCATGGCAGTAGTCCTCTATAAAAGTTTCATTGTCTAAAGCATACAGCCTACCGGCGATCCCGGCCGCCGGACGGCTGAGGGCTTTAATCCACAAGAAATCCCTGAGCAGCAGCGAGGCTTCGATTAGTCCATGCGACCTTTTCACAATCTCGCCAGTGGTTCCGCCCACAAAGGGAACAGTGGGGTATCGGCAGATAGCCGCCCATACCGCCAGCGAGGTCCTCTCGCTCAGATAATGTTACGATGTTATCCGTTTGCGTGACTGGGCGATTCACCTCGTCGGGGAATACGCCGGGGTGTCGGCGGCACAGTTCGATGTAATTGTTAATTGATACGGTTTTCATGGCGTCGGTCCTTTCTGTTAATAGAGCCACCCGGCACGCGGACCAACGCCAATTGGTGTGTGCATGCCGGGCGGCTGATAGCATTGTTTCGGATTGTGGCGTTGTTCATCATATTTCACCTTACCTATTATCGACCATTATACCATAAGACTTTAGCCAAGTCAAGTATTTTAGCTGGAATTTCTGAAAATAGCCATTTATGAGCGAATAATGCAGAATGGACATGCTTGTTTGTGGGACAAATATTGGGCAGAAAATTCCCAAGATTTTTCTTGCACCCCTTTTATGAAAAGCTAATATCCTGAACAATGAAGCAGCACAGACGTACAAATTTAGAAGTAAACAGCGATATTCCGGCGGGTACGGCTTTTAGTGGTGTAAAATCCGTACCTAGCCGGTTTTTTATGCGCGGAGCTTGTCGAGGGTACGCCGGTAGGCAAGCCGAGGCGCGAGACATAAGAGATTACACTACTAAAGGCGCGAGCAATGTCTGACAGCTTGACACCTCGGAAACCAGCAGAACGCACAGACGGAATGAGTCTGCTGGGGCGCTCCATTAAAAAGGCACACGTGCAGGCACATAGCGGAGCCTGTCTGCGATACGTGTCCGTCTGGACGCAAGCGGATGCCGAACACCCGCTAAGGGACGCGTTGATTAAACGGCGGTAGTGGAATCTCGAAAACTGATAGTCAAGCATTTTCTTCTGTTTGAAAACAGGACGGCTAAAAGCCGCTGCGCAAATAACCGACAGCCCGAAGGGAAAGGTTATGAGGGACGCAGATAAGAGAAACAATCAACATGCCTATAGTAACACAAGAACTGTTAGAATCAGGTCTAAGTAGTCATGGAGCCTATAATCTTGCGCAACTTCACGTAATTTTGCCTCAAAATGAGTTTACAGGCAATGGGACGTGGAGTTTACGTAAAGGTTGGAAGCAAAGACTGATAGGCCGCGAGATCAATCAATCTCAATATGAAGAATTTTTGAGGTTGAAAGATAGGCATTTAATGCACAAAAGTCGAAAAATGCCTGAACAAAAGCAATTATGGCAGGAAACATCGAGTCATCTTGACAGCATCCTTCAAGAGATAAAATCAGCATGAAATCAGCAATACGACGACATCATATCAGCAGATTGAGGCAGAAACGCCGGTATTACTGGTTTGGCAATAACTACCGAAGATATAGCTGGGAAAAGCCTGTAGGAATGGATAATCGGACGTTAGGTAAGGTTGTATCGACGCCGCACCCATGCAGTTGTGCAGGTTGTGGCAGTCCACGCAGAATTGGCGAATTGACTCGGCAGGAAATACGGTTTATGTATGATTCAAGTGATTCCAGCCCAGTCTATCAAAAGAGAACAGCATGAAAGTCTATAAATATGCCAGAACAAGCACGCAAAAGAAGTAAAGCTCCAGATAGACGGCCAGCCAGATTGCGGTATTGGCTCGGGAAACATTTACAAGCAAACAAAGTCAAACAACTGATGCGATGGGGTATGACTAAGATGGATGCTACTGAGTATTGGCAGCAGCACCGCAAAATGAGGCTGAAGACAAGTTTTGAAAAGAGAACAGCATGAGCGAAATACCAATTAAACCAGGCTCAGAACCACTTAAAGGCAGACAAGAGCTATTCTGTCAGCTAATGGCTCAAAATAACACCTCTGCCAGCGATGCTTACCGTAAGGCAGGATATAAAGGTAAGAATGTCGATATGCTTAGCTCTCGACTGTGGGTAAAAGTCCGTACAAAGGCTCGTATAGTCTACCTTAAGCGTAAAATTGAGCTGAAAACGCAGAAAATGGTATTATACACACGTGAGCAAGCAATTCGAGATTACGAGCGAGGTATGCGGTTGGCGAAGAAACACGGTCAGATAGGCGCTTACTGCACGGCTGTAGCCGGCAAGGTAGAACTTTGTGGCTTATCATATCAACCTGCGCAAAACCCAGCTGACAGGCCACTTATGACGAGAGAGGAACTATTGGAGGCTCTTGCCGAGCTTGACGGTGTTAGTGAGCAAGCCAAGATTATCCAAATCCAGGTCAATAAGAGAGTAGGATAACGGTCTTTGTAACCGTCGTAAAACGGCGATATTGAGTAAATAATGGGCTTTTTAAGATTTGGTTGTCGATAGGTTGCGGAAATATGGCTAAATGCAAGCAATGTTGCAGGGAATTTGAGGCTAAGCGTTCCACAGCCCAGTATTGCAGTCCGGGTTGTAGAGTAAAGGCTAACAGGCTTAGCGTAACAGTTAGCGTAACAAAGTCTGTTACGGTAAGCGATAGCGTAACGCCTGAAGTCATGCCCCGGCAAGATCCAACAGCTACTGCCGAGCCTGCCGTCAAGGTCCAGCATTACAACCCCATGATGATAGGCTATGAGCCGTCGAGGTGAACCCTATGCAAGCACTATGTAAAGCTCTATGTTCACACCTGCCTTGCACTGTCTTTGATGATGCAGTCTATAGGCTCAGTGGCAGGCTGATAGGCATAGGGGGTAGGGGCCACCCCGGAAGGCCCCGGTGGGGGTCTGATAAGGTATCCCTTTTCCCTTTCAGATACCCGTGATATTTGAGGATTTTATAAGGGACGTTAGGCCGGAAATTTTCCCGGAATTTTTTTAAGAATTTTCATGGTTTTAGCGAATGACAACGTACTGACGGCGGTAATGCCTGATGAGGCGAGGTTATCGTGGATAACGCGGAGTTTGCACATTATCACCATAAAGGCCAAGTTTGTGCGACTTGTTCCTAATAATGGTCAGCTTCAGTTACATGCCCACATACAGCAGCAGAGGTGTCGTGGTTTGCCTGTGCGGATAGTGTTATTGAAGCCGAGGCGTGTGGGGTGGAGTACATGGTGTGAGGCGGAGGGTTTTTATGACGTGTATCACAATCCGAATTTCAATGCGATGGCGGTGAGTGTTGACGCGGACTCGACGGATTACATTTTTGGCATGACGAAGAGGTTTCACGAAGGTTGTCCCAGACCGTTGCCTACGGACAATACGAACAGGAAGGCGATTATCTTTAGTCGGCCTCATCGGAGTGCTTTTTATTCTCAGACGGCTGGTAAGTTAGCGGTAGCTGGGAAGGGTTTTCAGTCTCGATTTTTGCATTGTAGCGAGGTTGCTTTTTGGCCGGATGCGGCCAATCAGCTTGCGAATCTTTACCAGATTGTCCCCTATGATGCGGGGACGAGCATTATTTTGGAGAGTACGGCGAATGGGATGGGAGGTGCTTTTTATGATAGTTACTGGCAGGCCATTGAGAGGGTGAAGAAAAATCCGGCTGATTTTAGGGGGTATAGGCCCGTATTTTTCCCGTGGTTCGAGTTTGGTGAATATTACGTCGAGCCGCCATTAGGTTTTAGTATGACTTCTGACGAGAAAAATCTCGTCAAAGAATTTGGCCTTTCGGAAGGCCAGATATACTGGCGCAGGATTAAGTTGGATGAAGTCAATGGTAATGAAGACTTATTCCGTCGAGAGTATCCGGCAACAGATTTGGAAGCCTTTACGACAACGGGTTGTCCAGTCTTTAGTCATGGGACATTAAAGTTTCAGGAGAAGCACGTTCTCAAGGACGTTCAGTACGGTCTTTTCGATCCCCGAACGGGTGATTTCATTTCTCATCCCGGCAGCCGATATGGCTGGCAATATCTCAGTGGTCCCCAGGACCACGACTTTAGTATAGGCGTGGATACCGCCGAGTACAGATTGAGTGACAGCAGTGACGAGAGTTCCGAACGAGACTTCGACGCCTGCGTGGTTTTGGATAGGAATACCCATCACGTTAAGGCTATCTGGCACGGCCGGACGGCGCAGGTGGAATTGGGCGAGCAGGTCCTGGGTGCGGCGAAGCATTACAATCAGGCGTGGGTCGTACCGGAGATACCTCATGCGATGGCGGTTTTGAACGTTTTAAGAAACGCTAATTACGCCTCGATTTTCAATCGTCAGGAGCACATGGAGCATTTTACCGAGACGGATAGTGATGATTTGGGTTTCAGGACGACTTCAACGACGAGGTTGTGGCTGATTAACGACCTCATATCAGTTCTGAGGGCTGATTCAATTTTCGTCCAGTTTCAGGATATTGTGGATGAGTTCAAGACGTTCATTTACGACAGGACAGGTAAGCCCATCCACATGCCGGGCAAACATGACGACTTGGTATTTGCTTTGGCCTTAGCCGTTCAGGGTGACCTGAAATGCCCAAAGAGTTCTTCATCGAGCCTGCCGGAACGCACAGGTGACGATGAGGAGGGTCACCGGAGGACTTTGAGGGACTTGGCGACGGTGGGTGCGATTGACGATTTCGACGAAGAGGAAGACGAGGATGACGACCATACATGGTGAGTTATGAAGCAATGCTCATATTGTGAATACGAAAAACCTGACGATGAGGCGGGGAATATTGTTCTGGACGAGTTCGGCAATGAAGACTGGATATGCGAACGATGCAGTTCCGCCGAGGACACTGACGAAGATGATGATACGGACTTCGTTCCCGACGTTGTGGATGACGAGGACTTCGAATGATAAATAGCGAGACCTCTATTTCTTCTTCGCACTCACCTCGGCAAGGTCCAGAAGAAATCTATTTGCCGACCGACCGAGAACTTCTCCTTGAACGCATGGGAGCATTTTTTGACTGGACGTGGTGCAGGCATCTTGAACAATATCTTTGGACATTGCTTTATTGGCCCAGTAGTCCAGAGCAAAGAAAATCACAAGTTGTTGAGAATCGACCCGATGATTTTTGGTCCGGTTACATGAGTCGAGAACGAGGTTGTCACTGGAATCGTTATTCGCTACTTAGGAGAAAATGAATAGCAGGAAGAAATGCTAACATTTGAAGAATTAAAACCTGTTTTGTTTGGTGTTGCTCATAGGTATTCCAGGCAATATCCTCGATTTGAATTTTGGGAGCTTGTCAATCAATTATGGGCAAGTAAAAGAATTCAAACTATTCACGATATTCGTCTGGCTAAAAAAGCGGCTCAATGGGCCATGATTGATTATATCCGTGAAACCTTTGGCCGAGAAGGTCGTAAGAATATGCAACAGTTTCCCGATGACATTGAAGATTCGAAGAACGATAGCTTAGCATGTGATGACCATAGATTTGATGAGATTGAATGGCGCGATTATCGAAAATATAAAAGCAGGCATCTTTCGGGCCAAAAGAGGAAGTTCTTTCTTCTAATGTGTCGTGGCCTCAAGAAAACTGAGATTGCAAATAGGATTGGACTTGGACGACCAGCGGTTACTATGGGTTTTCAATCTATGAGGAAAGAGTTTGAGGATTTGAAAATAGCATGATACGTAGAGAGTTCTTAAAGCTGTTGGCTGGTTTGCCTTTTCTGGGATTTTTGAAGGGCAAACCTGAGGACGAACAGGACATTGAGGATTCTCTGGAATCTTTGAAAGAAAAACGAGGCATATCACTTGAGAATTTTACTGAGACTCTGAATACCAATAGTTCGGTGGTTTGGTATCGCAGTGGTGATGGTTATGTCCGAATATATAATGTCACGGGTCATATTGTCTTTGAAGGTCAATCCAGTTTCTACAAGTATAAACTGGAAGGATAAAATTGTGCATTATTTGTTTGACAAACACGTAACTTTGTGATAGGTTTGGCATTATGTTGATAGTCATGTTCATCTCAGGCTTGGTGGTCGGTTTAATCTGCGGGGTGGGATTGATGCGGTACGGCATGGGCCTGGGTTTCAGGATAGAGCAGGACATCAGGAATGACCTTGCACCGCTGGAAGACCTCGATGATGATAATCTGGAGCAGACCCATACTTCAGGGCAGAATTTGGAGTAATTCACATGGGATGTGACGAGAATCAACTGTGGGAATCTTTAGGCTGGCATAGATACGAAATAATTGAACCTTATCATGGCTTTTGGGGGTTCCTTCGATGGCTTTTGACTTGACTTCCATAGATTTTCGTTCAGGACTTCACGGTGTTGTTTTCGACCATAGTGAAGCCGACGGAACGACACAACCTCTGGTGGCATGGGACACAACAAGCCAGAAGATTTTCATCCACCTGATAAAACTCAGTTGCTACTCCGGGAAGGTGGCTGTTTTCGATGGTTCTGCGGGTGTGAAAATTGCCCGCCTAATGACGACCGAATCCAACTATGTCACGGAGCAGTGGGATTTCCACGGCGACCCCGTGCAGTGTGACGGCACGACGAATCTGTGCGTGTCCGGCAGCGGCGTCTTTCATGGTTTGGTCAAGTACGAATTGGGGGTCTGATTATGGCATGGGATATAACCAGTTTAGACTATCGGTCGGGCCTTCACGGTGTGGTTTTCGACGTGACGGATAGCGCGGCGGCCACGCAACCTCTCGTTGGCTGGGACACCACCTCTCAGAAGATTTTTCTGCATCATATTAAACTGGCCTGTTATTCGGGCACGATTACGCTTTTCGACGGCTCGGCAGGCAGTATGGTTTGCTCCATTGTTTGCGGGTCCAAGAATTACGTTCAGGACGAGTGGGACTTTCGCAAAGACCCCGTGCAGTGTGATGGGACGGGTAACGTCTGTGTTTCCGTGACAGGCACGGCTTATGGGATGGTCAAGTATGAGTTAGGAAGCTGACGATGGCAAGAGAAATCGCCGAACAAATGTGGTCTGATGTTCTTGATGATTTGACTGGTTTTAAGGCTGACCAGATTGATAGTGTGGATTGGATTCAGGCCGAAGAAGTTGAGACGGCTGCTTTTCGTGAAGTTCGAATACGTTTCAAGGAGCCGATACATTTTACAGTGAGAACGTAAGCATGAACCGCCGAGACTTTGAGAAAATGATGGATAAGAAATCGAATGTATCTGATTGTCCGTGCAATTCTCGCTGGGCCAACTGTTTTTTGGGCGATAAGCTCGTACATTTTGCGAGAAAGAAGAAAAAAAAGGGAGTATTGACATCATAGACTAAAACAGTCGCCAGAGGAAAATTACGGGCATAGGCCACTGATGACAGAAGAAATTAAGACAGAACGATATACAAAATACTGGCAAGCGAAACGGCGTACTTGTGCAAAATGCAGAAAACGTACTTTAATATGGAATCCGATAATCTTGGAAATCGGTAGGACAAAAACGCGATTGATAGACTCAGTATTGTGTGGGAATTGTCTGGATAGTTTTATGCGATTTCTTAGTCAATAAGATAACATCCAAAAGAAAACATAGGCATCCGGCTCTCTGACGGGGGGGCCGAGAGGATGCTGTATCATCGGGCCTATACAGGGGCTTCGGTGAAGACCTGAACAAATTGCTCAGGTTTTCATTGAGGCCCCTTTTTCTTTTGGTTTTTTTGGAGATTGAAGATGCCCGAAATTGGGGGGGCACAAACATCCGTTCCAGAGACGGATAATACGAAACCCGACGAATTCCTGATGATGCTCAAACGCAAGGAAGAGGCGGGTATGGCCAGAACGAAAAACTGGTCGGCTCTATGGCAGGATTCCCTGCGATGGTTCCTGAGCGAGCAGATGAGCGGCAAGCCCCAGCATAAAGACTGGGACTGGGTGGTTCTCAATTACATCTGGCCGTCCATCATGCAGGAGATGGCCAAACTCTCGCGGAATTACAAAGTCGTTGCTTCTCCCACGGAAAGTTCCGATACGGAGGCCGCTGAGGCCTGGCAGGGCTTCCTTCAATGGCAGTGGAACAAGGGTCTTCACAAACACGGTATGAGAATAGAGCAACTCAGGGCTATTCTCGACGGCAAACTCTATGGTTACAGGGTCAGTAAGATTTACTGGGAGGGCAAGGTTCGCTGGGACGCCAAACAGAGACAATGGCTGGGTGACGTAAGGCACAGACTATGGCATCCTGCGGAGTTCTGGGCCTCGGACAAAGAGTATATCAACGACGGCGATTGCGGGACGTTCCGTTACGTCGAATTGGAATACGCCAAGAGTCAATGGCCTGAGTTCGCTGATAAACTTGAGGAAAAGGCCGTCAGTTACGCCGAGATGCTGCGGGGTGGCGGCGAGCATATTAAGGGTCAGACTTCAAGTTCAGGAACCTATCCATCGGTGGGAACGGGAGGTTCCGATGCTGGACCGGGCAATTCTCCGACGAATCAATTACTCGATTTAGTTCTGGCCTCCGACAGAAATTTTGGTTTTGGTACGGAGGATACCGACAGGAAATACTGTCGCATCTCAGAGACGTATCTGAAAGACTATACGGAAGTCGATAAGAGCGAACAGATACCCGCCGACGCCCAGATGCTTTTGCAGACGGGAATGATTCTTCCCGGTCCCAACGGAGACTATATAAAGCCAGATGGTATGCCGATGATGGCCCAGGAATGGCCCGTTACGGAGAATAAATGGGTCGAACCTCAATTCCCAAACGGACGTTATATTATCCGCAATGAAGATGCCATCCTTAATCCCGATATAGAGACCCAGATATATCCTCATAGCTCCTGGCCGTTTATTGTCATACCCCATTATCTCCTGCCCCATATGTGGCAGGGCACGGACGCCGTGACTCTCTATCGCAGTACGCAGGACATGATAAACGTCACAGTGAGTCACCTTGTTAATAATATGAAGCAATTCGGCGATCCTCGGATTGCTTTGGAGGAAGGCGTCTTGGCGACGCCGCCGGCCAAGACCAAAAAGTTTCACCGGATATTCAGGGGCGCTGGGGCTATTATAAAACTTCGCCGAGGTGGTCTGAACCGTTACAGGGTCGAACAACCTGTACCTCCTTCGGCCGCGGCTCTCCAACTCTACGGTCTCTTTGCCCAGGAATACAAGAATTTCGTTGGTCTTCAGGATATTGCTCAGGGCAAACGCGGGAAGGGTATTACAGCGACTGAAGCTCAATTCTTAGCCATTAGCGCTAATGATAGAATTGTCTTACAAAACATCTTCGAGGAGGAATGGGTCCGTCAGATGATCTGCTTAACGGCGGAGATGGATCAGGTCTATTATGACGTAGGCCGTTTGGTAAGGATTATCGGTGACGACCAGGTTCAGGCAGCACTTCAGATTACCCAGCAACTTAAAGACTCGCAGTTCGACATTGACATCGAGCCGGGCCAGAGTCTCCCCTACGACGAAGAAAAGAGAATCCTGAAATACGAAAAAGCCTACATGATAATGGGCAATCCCATGCCCAATCCCATGATGCCCGAAATGCTCAGGGTATTAGGGATACCTTCGTGGCAAAAACTTTTGGCGAAGCATCAGGGCTTTCAACTTTATTCACAATTCCAGCAGCTTTACGACGGTGTGAAGGCCGGGAAGATTGCGCCGCAGGATGCTATACGAATGGTCATCCAGAGAGCGACGCAGATGTATATGCAAGAACAGGCCAATACCGTGCCGGTGCAGGAACCTGAAAATAAAAAACCAAGACCGGGGCAATGAAAAAGAGGTGACTTATGACGGAACCGGGATGTAGTAAAACTAAAAGTGGGGCGCACCGAAAACACACACCTATCGTGAGCGAAAAGCAACGTGCCCTGTTCGGGGCTGTGGCTTCGGGTCAAAAAACGAAAGCATCGGGTCTCAGTCGTGCCGAAGCTGTGAGACATTTGAAAGAATCCAAAGGAAAGAAACTACCCAAACGTGCCAAGAAACGTGGCTGGGCAGCAAATTTATGATTGTAAACCGTTCCCTAATGGCAAAAGAGCTTCGGCTAAACTGCCGGTGAGGAATGGATTGTGTAGTGCCGAAATGTGGACAGAGCCTCCGGCTCAAACGCAAACACGAAGGGAAAATAGATGAAGACGGAAACAGAAGAAAACAAAGACCTTGAAACCAAAGATGACGCTGTTACAGGCGACGATACGGCTACCGTAACGGAGACCAAGACGACACCGACGGACACCACGGAATATACCCGTGAGAAACAGGCGGTGGACCAGGAGCGTGCGAACGCTCGCAAGGCCCGCGAGGAAGCTCAGGCTGCTCAGGAAGCCTTTGAGGAAGCGACTGAACGAGCGACGAAACTCGAACAGGAACTTTCATCCTTAAAGGCAGCCAACGACGCCGAAAAGCAGAAACTCCAGACCCAACAGCAGAAACTTGAGGACATGGACCCGGACCTGGTGGATGCCAAAGTCAGGGTTAATATCCAACGGTTAGAGCAGAGAATTAAGGATCAGGAGACTTCATTTCAGCAGCAGAAGACCGAATTGCTCGGACAGTTAAAAGAGCTTTCAGGTAAGGCTCAGACTTACGAGCAGGAACGCCAGGCGTCTCAGGAAAAGGAACGTCACGACAAGGCCGTTGAAAGTGTGCTTTCCACAGTGGAAAAGTCACTGAAACGACACGGTGTCGTCGGTGCTGAAAAGTACCGTACTGAGGCCCTGAAATTAGCCGACGAACTGGTGGATTCCGGTCAGGCCGAAAGACCAATCGACCCCTTTTCTGCGGTTGATTTCATGGAAGACTGCTATCTGAAGGTCAAGGTCAAATACGAAAAGGACAAGAAATCTGTTTCCGTCGATACGGGCAAGTCAGGTGTAGGTCCAGTGGCCAGAACTAAAAGGAAAACAGGCTCACTGGACGACGTCGCCGACGACATGCTCAAAGACAAGTCCTGGAAAAAGGACGAGCCGGAGTCGGGATGGATATAGAAGATTTCCAATTCTGTCTCTGGCTTGAAACATAGGAGACAGATACATGAGTACAACCGATCTCGAAAAAGCAACAAGGGAACTGTTTGTGCGGTCTCTGGTGGACCAGGTGCACATGAGGACTCCGTTTATCGAGGAGCTTCAACGCCGCCATCAGGTGACGCACACCGGGGGCAAGTATATCGAGAGACTGATTGATACTGCCGACATCGACGACATCATTCAGACCTACGATACGAACGATGCCCTGACGGACGAAAAGAAAACGACTTTGGATAAACCGCGCTTTACATGGCGCAAGACCCAGGTTCCTCTACGCTACGACGCCGACGAGGAATTGGAGAACTTCTACGCCGATCAGGATACGCAACTTCTTGATCTGAGCAAACATCTCATCAACAAGGGCCAGACGGCTACGCGGAAGTGGTTCTGTAAACAGATGTTCAATAACGGCAGCACCACACCTGTAGCCGACGGTACAACGACGGCATGGCAGTCTTTGGTATCGGCCCTGAACCACGACACGGCCTATGGCACTCTGACGAGAACTTATAGTTCGAGTACCCATGACGAGTGGCAGGGTGCAGACCCGGCGGGCCTGAACGAAGTGATTACCACAAGTTCTCAGGATACAGCCTATAACCTGACTAAAGGCAACCTGGCCAAGTGGATTAACGAAACCGACGTTTCTGACTCGATGGAATCGCCGGAAGACCTGATGATTCTGATGTGCCCGACGCTCTGGGATAAACTCAGGGCCGAGTTTGAGGCTCATTCGACCTATCAGGCTGGCAAGAAACAGTCTCAAGGTATATCGAGTATGTATTTCGACGGCCATGAGATTGTCAGTGTGCCCTACCTTCAGCGTTCCAGTACGATGAAAACGTGGGTATTCATCCTGAACCTTCGGCACTGGGAACTGAGAATCCACGCTCGGCGAAACTTCAAGTTCACCGGCTATAAGTGGCAGGGTGAGAACGCTAACGGCTACGACTACTACCTCGGAAGAATACTTCTGCAAGGTAATCTTTGCTGCTGGAAACCGAAGTCGTCGATGTGGCTCTCGGCCGTCTCGTAGTCCAAGTGGATTAACTTAACCTTTTTTCTCAAAAGGAGAAAACATATATGGCAACAGTAAGATTAACGAAACTGATATTGGATGGGCACAAGTGGCCGGGTACTCCCGTGAATCTTGGGATGCCCACGGACGGCTGGGACAATACGGTGGATAACTTCAATACCGCCGATGCTACCAACCTGGCGTTCAAGCCCCCCGTTCCCATTGGTCAGAAACGTCAGCTCTATACGGACAACTCTTACGCTCCGGGTTACTACACGATGATGTATCTGTGCTTCCACGCCTTTGAGTCTGATGCGGTATCTGAGACCAACTGTATCTCTGGGGACTACAGCGATGGTCATTTCTGGTGTGCCCCGATTAAGCAGGGTGCTACCTGTGCTTCAGCGTCGATGTGGGCTGATACAACCGGGATTCCTTACTTCGTTGTGACAAAGTGTCCGACGGCCGGAGACCAGACCAGAGGTGGACCTGTGGCTATTCCGTGCTGCACGCATATCAATAGCGACGGTACGACGGCTGCGGCAAATGGTTATGGCGATGGTTACGGCTGGTTCTGGGTGGATGGTGTCTGTCCGTGCAAGGATGTTACCATTCTTCAAGGTTTGGGTGGTTCAGCAGCCGGTGCGGACATTACGACCGACGCCCTCATGGGTCATGGCACTGTCATGCTCGAAATAACGGCGGCGACAGGCGACCTGCAAAGTTGTGAGGTCTCGAACATACTGGACGCTACTGGTTTGACAGGATTCGATCCTGCAAGTCTGGCGATTGGCTGGATATGCCAAAGTGGTGCTTAAACCATAGAAAGGAGCATTTATGTCTGCAACACTTACGGGTAAATGGGGCGATGACACGTTTGGCCAGTTCCGTCTGGGTTTTGCTCAGGGCGGGACAAAAATGGAGTTGGTGAATATTGAACTCAGCAACGACGTTTCGGCCTCCAATGTCATTCCCAGTACCCTTACGAAGCTCCTCGGCGTAGTCGGCCACGTTTGTGCTACGCTTGGCTGTGTTTCCGGTACGATGGGCAAACCCATTACCAATTTTTCACTGTGCGAGGGTCCTGTCCTGGAAATCAGTGTAGGCGATGTAAGCACTGGTGCATCAACAAACAAACGACTGGTTTATATTGCATGGGGCTGGTAAACCCGGAAAGGAAACTCTATGGGATTTAATGACTCTACATTAGGAAGTCAGAAAACCGGGTTCCTTCTGGGTGGAGCAAAACTTGAGTTTCACAGTATCGACCCCAGTAATGAAATTGACTCTGGTTTCACGATACCCAGTACCTTAGTAAAACTACAGGGCTGGGTTGGACACGCCTGCTTTAGTGTGGGCTGTGTCTCCGGCCACATGGGTTCACCTATTACCAATATGAGCCTGTGCGAAGGGCCGGTGCTTGAAATCAGTATCGGGGACGCCAGCGAGGATACGGCAGATGATGCCAATGCCAAATTTGTGGCTATAGTCTGGGGATTCTGACAAGCCTTCTCGAAACTCCGGCGCGGGAAACGTACGGTTCTCGCGTCGGGGGATATTTTGGGAGATTGAATCATGGCATTAAGTTGTGCCGAGATGATTGACGAAATCCAGGCTCGCGTAGGCCGGCCGGGAACGACGGTACTGATTGATACAACGTTCCTGACCCGAAGAATCAATGAAGGCCAGAAGACTATCGCCGAACAGATATCATTGATACCTTCTTTGGTCTTCAAGAATACTACGTCTCTGGATACCACGGGTACGATTACCTACAACTTGTCGGATATTAGTGCCGGGGATTATACCAGTCAGCCTGTCTGTCATGTGACGGATGTTTGGTATTTAGACGGCAATGAAACTCGAAGACTGACGTTCAAACCTACGGATGAATTCGACCAGGAGCATCCTGACCCCACTCATAGTGACGAACATTTTGCCAAACCTGCTCAGTGGACGCTCAGAAATAGAACGATTGAGATGTATCCCTACTGTGCTTCGTCTTATTGGAACAAGAATATCCGCGTAGATGGTGACTTTTATCCCCGCGAGTTTTCAACGGACAGTACCAATACCAGTGACATCAGCCGGTCCGATGAGGGTTTGATTCTCTATGGTGTATGGCAGGCATGGAAGGCTATAGGAATTGGTACTCCGGGCGTACAGGTCCAAGCCATCGAAGCTGAAAAGGCGTTTAGCAATCCAGAACCCAGTTACGGGGAGAATTACGGCTGGTTGGAACAGTTCAGAAACGAGAATGAAAAACTTATAGCATGGAGCGGAAACTTTTACGATAACAAAATCTTTTAACGAGAAGGATAGACCCATTTTTATTGCTGAGACTGGCGCAAGTCACGAGCACAGTTATGCCAAAGCCATAGCTCTTATTGATGCTTCCCGATGGGCCGGGGCTGACGCGGTAAAGTTTTCAGTTTTCAAACCCGACCAGATGACGGTCGATAGCGACGAATCCCCTTTTATCATTTCTCAAGGCCCGTGGAAGGGCCGAAGTCTTTACAGTCTCTACGAGCAGTCTGCATTGCCTTACGAATGGATACCCGATTTGAGACGCGCGACTTTGGCGGCGGGCATGAATTTTATTCTAAGTATTTATCATCCCGATACCGTGCCTTTGGCCGTTGAATGGGGTTGTTCAATAGTCAAGATAGCCTCTTTTGAATTGGCATGGCCGGAACTGATAGAAACCATAGCTCGAAGCAGAATCAAACACGTTATTTTAAGTACGGGTTCGGCAACATTAGACGAGATTCGTGCAACTCTGAATTATTTGAGCGATAAACAGGTGACATTACTTCATTGTGTTTCGGCGTATCCTACAGTGCCGGAAGACATGAATCTGGCGACGATGATAAATATGAAAGAACAATTCAATCGGCCCGTGGGCTTGAGTGACCATACGACGGGCTTGGTTGCGCCTGCGGTGGCGACAGCACTCGGTGCTATGATAATAGAGAAACATATCAAACTCGATGACAATGGTTTGGATGCTTCATTTGCCGTCATGCCCGACCAGTTCAGGGCGATGGTAGAAGTCTGCAAACAGACTAAAGCTTCGATAGGTGAGGTTAAATACGATAGGCCAAAGACTTATCATAGGCGACTTGTGGGAAATGAAATGGTAAGGGTAGTCTGGTGACAGAGAATATCTGTGACCTTCAGTGTCCTAAGCTCCCGAATGGAGTCATTCAACTTAATCCGGCGATGTGTTGTAAGCATTGTTCGACGGCGAGGAGGTACTTCCTAACGCCGGAAAACGCTTCATTCTGGACGGATGAGTATGGATTCTGGAACGACAAAGGATGCAGGCTGGACAGAGACAAAATGCCGATAGAATGCAAGGAATATACCTGCAAGGACAGGATGTTCTATTGGTGTTACGTCAAGTTCACTCCTCTTGTCTGGGAAAATAATCAGTGGGAAGAATTGCAGGCCGTCGAGTGCAAACTTATGGGTTATGCGGGCGATTTGAAAACATTGACAACGGGAATTGGAAATGTACTCAAAAAACACTGCGAGGAAATGAAATGCGAATCTTCGGACTCCACATCCTGACGGATAAAAAACTGGCGGCCAAACTTGAAACAGCAAGGGTCGAACAGCGCAAGTTGAACAGTGGCATTATCGAAAAACTGACTGGTGATAACGTCATTTTAACTCATAAGGTGATAAGTGGAAAGCATACAAGAACACGATAGTCTCAATAGTTCTAAGGTTCTGATAACTGGAGGTTCAGGGTCTTTGGGGCACGCTATCGTTGAAGAAATTGCCAAGCGATACAAACCTGAAAGAGTCATCATATTCAGTCGGGACGAATGTAAGCAATTTCACATGGCTAAGGAATACGAGAATTTGCCGTGGCTGAGATTTCTCTTGGGCGACGTTCGGGACGCTGATAGAGTTAAGTGGGTCTGCCGAAACGTCGATTACGTCATCCATGCAGGAGCCATGAAACAGATTCCTCTTTGTGAGTACAATCCCTTAGAGGCTATCAAGACGAATATCAATGGCAGTGCCAACGTCGTTCAGGCATGTTTAGAGAATAACGTCAAGCGGGCAGTCTTTATCAGTACCGACAAAGCCTTTGCACCTATCAACCTTTATGGTGCTACTAAGATGGCGGCGGAACGACTCTTTATTGCTGCCAATAGTTTCAATAAGACCCAGTTCAGAATGATACGTTACGGTAATGTTCTGGCCTCACGAGGTTCGGTCGTCGAGCAGTTTATGAAACTTAAAGAACAGGGAATCCACGAGTTTCCGATTACCCATCCTGATATGACACGATTCTGGTTTACGCTGCCGCAGGCGGCGCAGGCGGTTTTGATGATCCTGACAGCCCCTAATGGTTCTGCACCGATTTATATACCCAAATTACCTTCCATGAGAATCACAGAATTGGCTAAGTCTATAGACCCGGATTGTACGTTCAGGATTATCGGTAGGCGTCCGGGCGAGAAACTGCACGAAAGCCTCTGCGAAGGCTATTCTTCCAACACAAATGACTGGTGGCTCACGCCGAAAGATTTGCAAAAAATGTTGGAAATTTGTTCTTGACGTAATTAAAATACATGATAAGTTAGTCATGTATGAGCGTTGAATCTAATAGAGTATCGCAAGAAATTCCAAAGGTCGGGGGGCAACTCTACTCTGTTGGATTGCGCTCAAACTCCGGCCTTTGGTTTTTTATGTTGAAGGATTAAATTATGTCTAAGAAAGTCTATACTCATATTGACAAAGATAATGTTCAATGGAGATTTGAGGATGGCAGACCCGTTAGCCAGATAGCGGACGAAGTTGTTGAAGAAGTTTTTGGCCAAAAAACACTATCTTGTGAAGCACTTCCTTTACGAAAAATATGGGCCGAGAAGTGTCCTATTTTGGATGTATCGTTTCTGAGGATGAAACGAAAATGGGGAAATGTGTGGTTGCCTCGATTTGGGATTTTTGTTATACGTGGTCTGAAAATAGAACCATTTACTGTTGAATTAGGACACATTGGAGGGACAGGTATTTTGGATTTGAATGACTGTTTGCCTCAAATTTTTTCAACAGAAATACTAATTGGCCTTACTGCACCCGATGCGGTTTGCGTAGTTCCCGGCAATGTTGTTACAATGTCTGAAACATATCGGGATGTGTGTAAATATGCTCCGTGGTGGCCGAAAGAAAATACTCAATATAAAGCTGTATTTAATGGCCTTATTCCTGATGAGATAAAGAAACGAATCAGATATTTTTCTCGTGTTTATGAACAAACTGCTTTAGTGGCGGAAATTGAGCAATGGGATGTTCAACCTATCGTAACGGACCCATTGTTAGTAGGGTATAATTACCCAGAAGTACAAGAAGAGATTGAAATACATATTTTAGCTCATTTCAATTGTACGCCAATGGAACACTATATCAAGAGCGAATTCATAAAGGATGACAAATGAGAGAAAATAGAAAATATGCTGTAACAGGTATGCAACAGATAGCAAGTCACACCAGAGGTAACAAATCAGGAGAATCATATTTGATTAGAAGATACCATCTTGCGAAGTTTAGGAAACAGAAATGAATCTTTCTAACAGGATTTGTATTAGAATTATTAACTGTTGTTATGAAGACCTTTGATAGTCGAATATGGCAGAAGTTTATCACAGAGAACGCCATTTCATATTGTGCTTGTCTTGGTTATGACAAAGGAATGGAACAACTGATAGTGCAGGTATTTCCTATTGACTCGAAGAATGGATATTGGTTTTTGGGTTTGACGGCAAATCGCAAACACGATATTCCCGAAACAGTAGAACGATTGCTTAGAACGGGAGATTATCCATGAATCTATTTTCACGTTTAGCTATAGGCACGGCTAACTGGTCTAAAGAATACAACGGTGTTCGCGTCAGCGATGATGACCAAAAACGCATCCTCGACTATGCCATGTCCTGCGAAATCGACATGATAGATACCGCGACGGCCTATGGGGTGGACTGGACGAAGTGGAACTCATATTTCAAGAAGATAATCAAGGTTCGTGAGGGTGATGATGTCAAGATAGTTGTTGACACAGACCCCTATGTTATCATGGCCCACAAGGAAGATGAATTAGATTGGTTATTAGTTGTACTCAATGAATGCTCAAACTGGGAACATGAGACCGGAGTTTCGATATACGAACCTTCATTCGATGCTGATGTGGACTCGATGATTCTTGAAGTTCCCTACAGTCTCTACGACCGGCGGTTCGAGAATCGTTTCGTAGAATGGAGGGAACAAGGCGCTACAATTATTGTTCGTTCTATCTTTCTTCGCGGCAAGATTTTAGAAAAGACAGCACCGCGGGAGTGTCTGAAATTCGTACTTTGCAATCCTTACGTTGACCACGTGATTATTGGTGCGGGCAGTTTCGAGCAATTCAAAGATAACGTTCACTTCCTACACGAATGGAATCGGATGGAGAAACATGATGAGAAACTTTTAGACCCTCGCCTTTGGGGAAAGGAGTAATAATGAAACAACCAGAATTGGGTGAGATATTCCAAGTCGGCAATAAGTTAATGGGTAGGTGTGCCGAATGTGGACAGATTGTTCGGATTGATAAACCTATATTGGGTTCGTTGCATATTTGTACTGAAGAACCAGACCAACATTTTGAACGGCATGGTGACATAGAAACGGGTTGGATTGATTATAAGGAGAATAAATGAACTGGAACCAAACAATAAAACTTATTCCTGAAGGCGTACAAACTCTTAGTAAGCGCCCGTGCGTACATGTCGAGGGCGTTTATCCTTACTGGATTGTCAAGGGTAAAGGTGCTCACGTCTGGGACGAAGCTGGGAAGTCCTATATAGACTATCCGTGCAGTCTCGGTACGAATATCTTAGGTCATGCCTTCGAACCTGTGGTCAAGGCCGTCAAGGACCAACTGGACGAAGGAACATTATTTTCCCTTCCGCATCCCAAAGAAACAGATTTGGCCGAACTTCTCAAAGACACGATACCTTCATTAGAGATGATGCGCTTTCTGAAAACGGGTACGGAATCTTGTATGGCGGCGGTGAGGATAGCTAGGGCCTATACGGGTCGTACTCCGATTCTATGTTGCGGCTACCACGGTTGGGCGGACTGGTACAATGCCACAACGCCCAAGAACGCAGGCAGTATCGCTCAGGACGTAACGTCCTTTAAGTGGGGCGATACGAAAAAGCTGGAAGAATTGCTTATCGAGAAGAAACCCTCCGGAGTTATCATCGAACCGTATGTATATGAGACTGAAAAAGAGGTCGAGACTTTCCTAAAGGAAGTCCGAAGACTCACGGACATTCATAAAGTCATTCTGATATTCGATGAAAATGTCACGGGTTTCCGAACGAAGAAACTCTCAGCCCAAGCCTACTGGAAAGTCACACCCGATCTGACATGTTTGGGCAAGGCGATGGGCAATGGAGTGCCGATAGCCTGCGTAGGCGGCAAGCGTGACATTATGGATGTTTTGACTAAAGACTGTTTCGTATCCAGCACCTTTGGGGGGGATTTGCTGGGTATCTCGGCGGCGATAGCAACAATCTCCTATCTGAGAGACCATCCCGTTGCGGAACATATCTGGACTGTGGGAAGCCAAATCAAGTCGGCGTTCAATCAAGCGGCTCAGTCGATTATGCAACAGGACGTGGTTAAGTGTATCGGCCTGCCGCCGAGAACACATTTCATCTTTCCTTCGGCAGCGCACAAGGGTTTATTCTGGCAGGAATGTCTCAAATTAGGAGTATTCTTCGGTCATGCCCAGTTTGTCAGTTATGCTCACAAACAGACGGAATTGGACACGACGACAATGGCAATCCGGCAGGCCCTCAAGATAGCTAACAAACATTGGGAGAATCCTATGGAGGCTTTGCAGGGCAAGCCAGCTATTGAGACTCTTCGACTCATAACTGTCCCTGCGCCAAAGGTCGAATCTCAGACGATAGGAACTGTTATTTCTGATTCACTGAAACAGGTAGATGATATTGCGAAAGAAAAATCAGTGGCTTTCGTAGGTAGCGATGCTGGCAAAGCCGTTACGGAATGTAGTGAACCAGTGCCGTCGGACCCTGTGAAGCGTGGCCCCGGCAGGCCAAGAAAGTTGACAGAATGAAACTACAATCCCTAACTCTTGAGCAATGTGAGCAGGTACGTCTATGGCGGAACGAATGTCTCGAAACTCTCAGAACACCTTATCCTCTGACGAAGGAAATTCAGGCGGAGTTTTACCACGACACAATCTGTAATCGCAATAGTCCTCATCGGTATTGGGCGATTGTGCGTTCTATGAAAGACGAGAGGAAAGGCGTAGAGAAAATTGCAGATTGGGCTGGCGTTCCAGAAGAGATGTTTATTGGCATGGGTGGTCTCACTGGCATCCAGTGGGAAAATCGACTCGCCGAAATCAGTCTCATTATCGACCCAGCACTGAGAGAAAAAGGTTATGGCGAGAAATCTGTCGATTTGCTTTTGGATGCGGCCTTCAATCAAATGGGGTTGAATTGTGTGTATGGCGAATGCTATTCATGTAACGAGGCCAGAGTATTCTGGGGCAAGATAGCTGATAAGTATAATGGCAATAAAATGATTCTACGTGCCCGCAAATTCTGGCAAGGCAAGTTTTGGGATTCGCTTTACTTTGACATTCTGAAAAAAGAATATGATAAGATGAAACCTCAACCAACTTCTGCGCCAGATGAAGAGGAAACATCGTGAAACTCTCTGAATTGACGGCATTGTATAGTCCCTTAGACATCGAATACAATCAGGTCATGAGCGGCCCATACTCCGATTTGTCTGTAAGGGACGAAGATTGTGAAGTCATTGCTGGTTTGAAGGATGGTCGAATCTCAGGGTTTTGGCGACCGATGGTTGCCGTGGGGAACGAAGATGTCTTGAAGAAACATATCGAGAGGCTCTATGTGATTTCTCAGGATATAACCTTCATGGATTTCTTGATAGATGGCAAACTTTCGGTAATCAGCCGGTATTTATTGGAAAAAGGTTACACAGCAAGGCCAGTCTATACACAAATAATTGACTTGGCGATTCCAGTCCATATTCTTCATTCGCAACTTCGCAAAAGCTACAAAAGTCTTGTGGGTAAATATGAGCATGTAGAATACGGAACGATTGACGACTATCGAATCGTCCATGAGAAGTACGGTGGACACAAACGGCCGGACGGGACATGGAAGATTCAGGCTAAGATGATTGAAAAAGAAGATACGTTTGTTATGACGGATGGACCCGATGCGGCGGTACTGATTTACGATAATGGGCAGACAACTTATTATGCCGGTGGACGTTCGGCTCCTGAAAAGAATACCCATGCTCTTATTTGGCAATCAATTATGAGTAGCAGGGCTAAGATATTTGAGATGGGCGAGCAGGTTTTTTGTGTTGGTCAAAAGATAATGGATGGCAAACTGGCTACAGAGAAACTTGTGAACATTAGTCACTTTAAGGCTGGGTTTGGTGGACAGACGGTGACAAGATTGATTCTGGAAAAGCCATGAAAAAGAAAGTTGCAATAGTTGGCGGTTCGATAAGCAAGGACAAATCTCCATACGACGACAAGAAATGGGAGATTTTTTCATGCAATGAGATGTTCGTTCCTCGTTTCGACCGTCACTTTGAAATGCACCCGATGTTCGTCCAGACCGAAAAGGAATTGGACTGGCTGTTTCATTGTAAGAAGCCCGTTTACGTCTTAGAGGAAACACCCTTAGTTCCCAAAGGTATTGTCTATCCGAAAGATGAGATTCTCAAACAACCGTGGGCTGATGAGTATTTCACTTGCACATTCGCTTACGAGATTGCCTTAGCGATTTACGAAGGATTTGAGACTATAGGTTTGTGGGGCATGAACGCCGAGCAAGGCAGTCCGCGTGAGCGCGTGATAGAGTCGGCATGTATCCAACACTGGCTGGCTATTGCCAAAGGTAAGGGTATTGAGGTTATCTGGAAAGAGCATCCTATGTTTAATCGCTGGCTCTATGGGTATGACTATTCTAAGGAAAAGTATCATATTGAAACCTGGCTCTGCCGTTTGGCCGTTCAAACTATATATCGAGTTAGGCCAGAGCATACGAGTATCGGCGGTGACTTTGACCCAATAAGGAAAATTACTGAATGAGTACAGTCTATATTTTGATTGGATTTACTGGCTCAGGAAAATCGACATTCGCGCGCAAGTTTGCTGCCGAGCATCCCAATACCAAGATTGTCTCGCCGGACGGCTTTAGGATTATGTTCAATGGCGAGTATAAGTATCTGCCTGAACTTGATGACGTGATTACCCAGAGTACATTCAATACGGCCCAAAAACTTCTTAATGCGGGTTATGATGTCATCATAGATTGCGGCAATCTCCAAAATGCACCAGACCGTAGGGCCAAATGGAAGCAACTGCTAAATGAAAATGATATAACGAGATTCGATTACAAACCTTTGAGGTTTGTCGCTGTGATGATGCCGATGGATAAACCTGTGGGATGGTATGTTGAGCGAAGGATGAAAAATCCACACTGGCCTGTGAATGTCCGGCAGATTATAGAAAATGAGATGAAAGCCTACCAACCACCAGATGACGATGAGTTTGAAGAAGTCATTTACATTAAGGAGAATGAAACGTGAAAATATTGATTCTAACAGCGAGTCCGATTCGAGATTCCATTGTTGATATACTTTTGGCTCAGGAACTTCAAAAATACGGCCACGAAGTCTTTGTCAGACCATGCCTGAGAGAAGGCCGTAAGGCCGTCTTAGAAGTCCAACCTGATACGGTTGTGACGCCGCCCATTCGAAATCCCTACAGCCGGGACATGGTAGAAGTCTTGAAGGACTGGGGTGTTGGTGTGATTAGTAGGCACACGGAACCTTCCTGTGACTGGCATGATTTCAAAAAGATGGATAGCAATAGGCAACATGAAATCTTTGGCCAATATCCATATAAAGTTGATGCTGAATTGGTTTGGTCTCAAGATGAGGCGGAGATTCTCAATCAGCGGGACTGCGGTTTCAAAGCCTATCCTATTGGGGCTACGACGGCGGATGCCTATAAGCACCCGGAGGTTATCGCTCAATATCGAAACAGGGCAACCTTTAACGCCAAGTACAAATTTGATGATACCAAGAAGAATCTCTTGATATGTTCTCCGTGGGGTTTTGTCGATAGTGCTCCCGATCTTCACGTCGAGGAAGTCGATGAGGCCAAGAAAGACATCGAAGGCCGAGACAGGCACTTTGCTATGATACGTGCCATATCCCACGATTTGAAGGATAAGTGGAACATCATTGTTAGTGTTCATCCGGGTGTGATTCAGAAACCCTACCAAGACCTCTGTGTTGAATTAGGAATTCCTCTGGACACGGAATCCACGAGTTTCATTTTGAATATCCACAGTGATGCCATTATCCACGCCGGTTCGACGATGGCGCTCAATGCTCACTGGCTTGGTATTCCGGCGTTTCAGTTTGGCGATATTAACGCCAAAGATAGTAAGTCATGGTGGTCGGACCCGGAATCGCCTATATCAAAGGTCTCACCGTATTTCAAGACCCCTACCGATTTATTGGTAGCTATTTTGAATTGTCAACCTGCCAGCAATGCCAACATGCAAGCGATTGAGGCTCTTGAGAAGGGCCGTTTCGGGAACATGGATGGCCAATCGACCGTAAGGGCGGCGGAGATTATCAATAAGATTCAGGGCAAGTTTAAGTTCTGTTGGCCCCGGAGTACGAAAGATTATTCCCAGTTGACGATTCTTCGGGACGGCCGAAGATTACTTACTTCAATGAAGTGCGGGATTTGCGGCAATGATTTTGTCGTAGTCAACGAAAGTTGGCTTGAAATGTTAAGGAGTTATACGGGATTCAAGGGCGATTTCAGACCGCCACACGGTTCGGCTTGTCCCCACTGTGCTGCAAGATGGTATCAACGAGAGGTAGAATGAGCAAAGTTATAGCAATAATTCAAGCCCGTTTAGGCAGCGAGCGATTACCGAATAAGGTCTTACTCCAAATTCCCCCCGAAAGTGGCGTCTCGATGTTAGAGATGGTGATACGGAAGGCTTTACTGGCTAAGACAGTCGATGAAGTCGTGGTGGTAACGCCGGACAAGGAATTAGTGAAGATTTGTAAGATGTGCGGTGTGGATTATTTTGTCAAAAGTTGGCCGGAACGCGACGTTTTGAGGGAATTCTATTTCGCCGCCGAGACTTTTCAACCTGATGTGATTGTCAGATTGACAGCGGATTGTCCCCTCTTGCGACCAGAAGAGATTGACCGATGTGTGAATGCGTTCAAAGAAAAAGAAACTATTTTTGTTGATATTCTTTACAATACTGATGAAAGTACGGGCCAGTTAAATGGGGAAGGATCGGACGTGGAAGTGTTTTGGAATGTGTCTCTTTGTATGGCTTTTCAGTGTGCTAAGAAACCAGAAGAAAGAGAACACGCAACTCTTTGGATGCGAAACTATTTACGGACTAAGTTTATGGATAGTGCACCTCTGGGAATTAAGAGCGTGAATACCTACCAAGATTACTTGGACGTATGCCGAATAATTTCCAAAAAACAATTGACACCTACTGAAAATATGGTAGAGTTTTAGGAACGAGAAGGCAGGCATCATAACTCAGAGTCGAGAAGGAGAATTGAGATGGCTCTATGCTTACTCATCCTTACTCGAATCAGACGCGAATAGTCGTCCATAACGGTATTTCATTCCAAGTCCCCCTTAATCCACATTCCACACAACGGTTTATGAGCGTCCATAGCGCCGGCGATGGCGCAGGATGGACCATTACGGAGACGTTGGACGTTGACCAGCCGCTTGGCCTGTCGTATCGGCAACTCAATCATATTGCTATTGGCGTTCGTAAACGCATGAACAAAGAGCATGTTGCCTTTGCTGACGCTACGGTAGGCGGTGAGCATGTACCCGGTGGTGCAGCTATTCTTGATATTCAGGAAGCCACTTCCGATATGACAAAAGGTATGTCGGACGGCACTTATACCGGGGGCGGTTTAGTATGGTGCATTAGTACGGGAAGTACGTATGGTGTTTTGTGGGTTTGTGCTACGGGCGATGGGACTTATGGGGCCGTGGGCGACCCTACGATTCTCAAACTGCATCCTGATAAGCAATGGGGTGGCGGGGATGTTACATGGTCGGGTGCGCATGAGTTCGATGCTTCAGTTGATTTTA
>Ga0153916_10000091_pt1 | contig 49146 bp, 41 predicted proteins | sample Opewatmetagenome_FD_109642 | JGI IMG/M metagenome (GOLD analysis project Ga0153916, IMG submission 109642) | Freshwater wetland microbial communities from Ohio, USA - Open water 3 Core 3 Depth 4 metaG | ecosystem: Environmental > Aquatic > Freshwater > Wetlands | place: USA: Ohio, Lake Erie...
CGAAGATTGTGGACATGCACTTTACAATGCAAAACAATATGTTTACAATAATATACCCTGGGGTTCTTGGCATGATAATGCCAATATGTACAACTTCAACCTATACGGCGATCCATCTATGGGCTTAAACACAGCACCTGTAGCACAAGCACCACCTGTAGGTCCAACAACAGGAATCACAGGATTACAATATATATACACATTTTTTGCAATAGATCCAGCAAACGACAAAATTAAATATGGCTGGGATTGGAATGGTGATGGAACTGTTGATCAATGGGATAACAACAATGGAAACTACTATGCTTCAGGACAACCATCAACCATGGTACATATATTCACATCCCCGGGAACATATAACATACAGGTAAAAGCAGAAGATATATATGGTAAACAAAGCAGTTTCTCACCACAACTAACTGTAGTAATAACACAAAACCAGGTACCAACAAAACCTGCAAAACCATCAGGTACTACATCTGGTTCAATAAGAGTATCATACCCATACTCCACAAGTTCAACTGATCCAGAAAACTACAGTTTAGAATACGGTTGGGATTGGAATGGTGATGGAACTGTTGATCAATGGGATAATAACAACAGCAACTACTATCCTTCAGGACAAAAAATAACGACATCACACTCATGGTCAACAAAAGGAACATATAATATTAAAGTGAAAGCAAAAGATTTACAAGGTTATGAAAGTCCATGGTCAGATCCTTTACAAATAAAAATACCGAGAACCAAATTTATAGGAAAAACATTGATTATAAGGTTTATAGAACACTTCTTAAAAGTATTTCCTTCTATCAAACTTTTTCTTTAAATTCATTTTTTATTATATATTTAATATAATAAAGCATTATATTTTTATAATAGAAAATTATATATTATAAAAGGTCATTATAAAAAAATAGTTTTAATGGGGGTATGATTGTGAAAAAAACAATATTATTTGTGGTTGGAATTTTATTAATAAGTGGATTTGCAGTAAATGGTACAACCAATACAGTAGATGTAAAAGCAAAAGTCGATAATAATTGGGATTTGTATTCTGTTGATGATTTAGCTACAAGAATTTATCTTTCTGCTATGTATCCAGAATTTAATGAAATTATTGGTGTAAATTCAGACATTCAAAACCAATTTTTAGGTATGGATTACCCAATTGGTACAACAATCTGGCAATATTTTATCACCGGGGGTTCTGATAATAGTGTAAAGGCTATTGCTTCTATCGAGGATATTAATAATGACGGTATTGAAGATGTTATTGTTTGTTCAGAAGACTATAATGTTAGATGCTTTTCTGGAGGAGAAATTGGTACAGGGGTAGTTCTTTGGACACAATATATATATTCTGGCAGCCTTAATTATCAAAATGAACTATCAATAACACAAGATATTAACGATGATGGTTATGATGATGTGGTAGTTGGTACGCCTTGGGGCTCCCGTTCTATAATTACACTTTCAGGTGAAGATGGTAGTGTACTTTGGACCCATGATACCCATGAGTATGGTGGAGGTGGTTGGGTTTACCAGGTCGATTCCAGGTATGACTATAATGATGATGGGATTATTGATGTATTGGCAACAACTGGGGATGACTCATCAGATACTGGACCAAAACGAGTTTATTGTTTAAATGGATTAAATGGTAACTCGTTATGGCAATTACCACTAGGGGGACCAGGTTTTTCTGTAATAGGTGTTGAGGATTTCACAGGAGATGGTAAACCAGATGTTGTAGCAGGATCCTCCAATGATGGAGAAACAACAGGTTATGTTAAAGGTATTAATGGTGTAAATGGTGCTCAGCTTTGGTCATTTACAGCAGCGGGTTCCTCTGTATGGGCTTTGGAACAAACCGATGATATTAACGGTGATGGAATAAAAGATGTAATTGCTGGTGATTTTAGTGGACACATATATGGTTTAAGTGCAGCAAATGGGGGACAGCTTTATAGCATTTCTATTGGAAATGTAATTATTCAAAGATTTGCGAAACTAACAGATGTAAATAGCGATAATCACCCAGATTTTGTTCCTGAACACAGTACATCTCACACAACTCAAGCAATCGATGGTCAAACTGGTAGTATTTTATGGAATCATGATGTTGCAGATCAACCATGGAGAGCTGCAAGAACAGCAGATTTAAGCGGAGACGGTATAGACGATGTCTTAATTGGAACCATGTATAACAGCAACTATTGTTACTTCCTAAATGGTGTTGACGGTTCAGAATTAGTAACACCAATATCTTATGGTGAAGCGGTAGATGGATTAAATGCTATACCAGATGTTGTAGCAGATGGATCCATGGAAATGGTGGCAGGCGGAAGAAACGGAAAATTAACATGTATTTCAGGAGGACTTAATGCAGGAAATATACCACCAACAAAACCATTAATAAATGGACCAACAGATGGTATTGTTGGAATAACTTACAATTTTACTTTTTTAGCAACAGATCCTGATGAAGATGATATTTATTATTATGTTGATTGGGCTGATGGAACTAACAGTGGATGGGTTGGACCATATGCAACAGGTATTCAAGCAACAATAAGCCATAAATGGGTTTCTGCTAGTACATTTGATTTTAAAGCAAAAGCAAAAGATGAACATGGATATGAAGGTACGTGGTCAGACCCATTTACTTTCACAGTAACTGAAAACCAACCTCCAAATGTCCCAGAAATTAATGGTTCATCACATGGAAAACCAAAAGTTGAGTATACATATATATTAAAAACAACAGATCCAAATAACGATAATGTTTACTACTATGTTGAATGGGGTGATGGAAGCAATAGTGGATGGATAGGACCATATGCTTCTGGTGAAGAAGTAAGTATAAATCATACTTTTTCAAAAAAAGGCACATACACTATTTCAGTTAGAGCAAAAGATATTTATAATTTAATAAGTAATTGGGCTAGCCTTGAAGTAACAATACCAAGAAGTAGAGTATCTGAAAATATTTTAACTAGGATTTTGTTTGAAAGATTTTCTAAAATATTCCATATTTTAGAATTTCTTTTAAACTTTTAAATTAAAAATCTTTCTTTTTTTATTTTTAAGGTGGAGTAGAATTCAGTAACTCATAGAAGTTAAAGTAATGAACAGGATTGCTAAAAGCAATTTTATCTCTGGATGCAAAACAAACAACAATGTCCCCAGTCTCAGGACAGGCAACCCACATGTTCCAAGCTCTGTTGTAACTAGTTCCTTCAGCTAATTTAACAATCAAATGTAAAAGAAGATCAGTTTTACCACTGTAACAGTTGCGTAACATAGTCATAGTGTTATTTAAATCCATAGAACCCCAGATTTTTTCAATACCCTCACTAACTACTTTATAACTTCTCCAAACTGCAAAAAAAACATCGGTTCTTAAAACAAGTTTTATTAAACTTGCAAGACCACTAGGATTGTAATTATCTCTTTGAGTGTTTGCTGTATCCTGGTCAATAAAAAAATTGGTTCTCCTAACAACATTATCAATATTCCAAAATGGAGATTTTCCTTCAGTAGGATTGTCGTGTGTTCCAAAATAGGTATAATTAGCTGTTGTTTCAACTGCGTAACCAATTTTTGCTTTATTATCAGATACAATAAAATTCCATCCAAGATCTTTATCAGTTGTTAAAATATCAATTGCCTCTGATGCATTTGAAGCATGATCCAAAACCATCTGAACCCTAAACTGTCCTGGTGTTCCATGAAATGTGTAATCTTTACTCCAGCAAATCTGTTGACCTATAGCAATTCCTTGCTCGTTAATACCTCCTCCACCATGCATTGTACCAGCGACAGATGGGCTTAAAGAAGCAAAGCCATTATCAGGATTTCTAACAATTAAAATAGAATTTTCATGAGCATATCTACCTGTTATTGGATCATTAATGTTAAAAGGTTGATCAAAACTTCTTGTATGATACAGTTTTCCATCTATTGTTGCATTTCCCCAAGCAGATATTCCAAAACAACCCATATCACCAACTATAATAACCATATTAGCTGCAGCAATTTCTTTAAAATTAATTTCAGCACCATCGGCAATACCTTGAATCTCATCTATATAATCCTGAGGAACATAATCCTTCATAACATTCCAAATATCCAAAAGATAGTCAAAAGAAACATTTGAATAATTCAGAAAAGCACGGAGGTTTTGTTTAACCTCTTCCTTTAAAAGAAAACCGTGTTGAAACCCCATTTTATAATTAGTGCCATTTAAATGAAGAATTCTTACTCCATCACGTACCTCAAGCCATCCGCCATTTAATAAATCTAACTTATAGTTAATTCCTTTTACAGGCAAAATGGTCATAATTAGTAAGAAAAATAAAATAATGGCGATTTTTTTCATCATATAACTCCCAAAAATATAATATCTCAAGGTTTTTAAAGGTGGTTATTTAAAAATAGTAAATTATATATTGATGAAATGAAATAATATAATGGTTTAAGAGGGAGGTAAAAAAATGAAAAAAGAGATTTGTGTTTTAATTTCCATGCTACTGATTATAACAATTATTTTACCTACAACTACCTCAATAAGGATAAATTCCAATAATTCAAACCAAATATCAGAATTAGATAATGATTATAGGCCCCAAGAGTTTGTAGTAAAGTTCAAAGAAGAGATAAACTTGGTTTTATCAATTTCAAATAATATAATGAGTACTGGTATAATATCAATAGATGAATTAAACAAAGAATATAAAGTTCATGATATTATTGGAACATTTACAAGTGTAGTTACTAATCCAAAAAATCCTGAATTGTTCAAATCAATTGGATTAGATAGAATATACACATTCAAAGTTGATGAGAATGTTAATATTTTTAATGCTATCAATGAGTATAGAAAAAATCCATATGTAGAAGAAATAGATGTAAGTGGTATAGGTCATGGTTGTATCATACCTAATGATCCAGATTTTAGTAAACAATGGGGATTTCATAATACAGGTCAGGTAGGTGGAACTCCAGATGCAGATATAGATGCTCCGGAAGGATGGGATCTTCAGATGGGTAATGGAAATATTATTGTTGCAATTGTTGATAGTGGAATAGATTATAACCATCAAGATTTGGCAACTAGAATATGGATTAACCGTATAGAAGATATAAATGGGAATCTTGTTGTTGCCCCATCTGATTTCAATGGAATAGATGATGACGGAAATGGGTATATAGACGATTTACGAGGCTGGGATTTTGTAAATAATGATAATGATCCTATGGATGACCACACATACAGTCATGGTACACATTGTGCAGGTATTGTTGGTGCAAATACTTTTAATAATATTGGTGTAGCTGGCACACTATGGTCATGTCAACTTATGCCTGTTAAATGTATGAGATGGGATAACAGTATCCAATGGAGTCATGCTGGCCCCGGAATAGTTTATGCTGCCGATAACGGTGCAAATATTATTAGTATGAGTTTCAGTGGTAGTTCTGATAATATTACTTTAAAAAATGCTTGTGACTATGCATATGGTTCAGGTTGCGTACTTGTTGCAGCTATGGGCAACCATGGAACTAGTGCTCCATATATTCCAGCTAAATACGATAGTGTTATAGCCGTTGGTGCAACAGATAGAAATGACACTCGTTGGTCCAGTAGCGCATATGGTTCTCATATAAGTGTAGTAGCCCCAGGGGTAGAAATCTATAGTACTATTAGAAACAACCAATATGGCTATATGACTGGTACATCAATGGCTACACCAATGGTTGCTGGGCTTGCAGGATTAATAAAAGCAGAGTATCCAGGTTTACTAAACTATCAAATTAGAGCAATAATAAATATGATGGCTGAGGACCAAGTTGGTCAGCCATCTGAGGATACCCCTGGATTTGATAACTACTATGGTAACGGAAGAATAAATGCTTATAGAGCAATATACAATGCACCAATAAAACCAACAAAACCAGAGGGTCCGATAAATGGAGATAAAGGAACTCAATACCCATACAATACAACTAGTTACGATCTTGAAGGCCATAATTTGTTTTATTGGTGGGAATGGGGTGATGGAAGTAATAGTGGCTGGCTGGGGTCATATCCTCAAGGCCAACAGGTAAGTGCATCACACATATGGAATACAGGAGGAACATATTTAATAAAAGTAAAAACTAAGGATGTACTTGGAAAGGAAAGTGAATGGTCAGAACCACTAGAAGTTACAATGCCAAGAAATAAAGCAATGTTTAATATGGTGTTTCTTAAATTCTTTGAAAGATTAATTCTTTGTTTTCCAGTGATAAAAATACTCGTGGGATTAATATAATTAAATTTTTTTTCTATTTTTTTTTATTCAAACTAATGGTCCGTAATAAAAAATATTTATAGCAAAATTTAAATCTAGATAAACCATATAAAAAATGAAATTTAAAGGGAGGAGTCTATGAAAAGAAAAATAATTGGAATTTTTGTTTGTATGCTGATGATTGGAACAACGACTTTAGCTGTAGCAGATTGGAAGCCAGGTGATGGTTACAAGATGCATTTCCCGCAAATGCCAGATGAGGTTGGTTGGGATGTTAATTTCCACGATTATTATCTCGCGGATGATTGGCAATGCTCTGAAACCGGACCTGTAACAGATATTCATTTCTGGATATCTTGGAGACATGATATAGTAGTAGATCTACCATATATAAAAATCGATATATACTCAAACAACCCACAACCACCTTCTAAACCTTTAGAGCAATTGTGGACAAGAACTTTTACCCCTGATCAATTTGTAATAAAAGGTCCATTTACTGGTGATCAAGGATGGTTAGAGCCATATGGAGAATACTTTTTACATGACCACCTAATGTATTATCAGGTAAATATAAAAAATATCCAGCAACCTTTTGTTCAGCAAAATAAAACTATTTACTGGTTAGTTATACAAATGCAACTTCTTTACCCAATAGAATTAGGTTGGAAAACATCAAAGGATTTGTTTATGGATGCTGCAGTTTGGGGTAGCCCAGGTCAATGGAATCCAATAATAGATCCAGTTGAAGGAACACCAATCAACTTTGCTTTTGTAATAACGGGTCCACCTCCAATACCAGATCTTGATTGCAATGGTACTCTAAGATGGACTAAAGTAAAAGCCGGATCAACAGTGACAGGTTCATTCATCGTAGGAAATATAGGACAAGCTGGTTCACTACTTGACTGGGAAGTTTCAAGCTATCCTTCTTGGGGTACATGGACATTTAATCCTGCTAATGGCAATGGTTTACCCGCTGGTAGTTGGGTAACAGTAAATGTTAGTGTAGTTGCACCAACCCAAAAGAACACACAATTTACAGGAACTATAGAAGTTCGCAACAAAAACAATTTTTCCGATAACTGCACAATACAAGCATCACTAAAAACACCAAGAAGTAAGACATCAATTGATCCTTTGTTTATCAATCTATTACAAAGATTTTTCAGACAATTTCCGGTTTTACATTGGATTTTAAATCCAAAGTAACATAACAACCTCTTTTTCTTTTTTTTATTTTTTCCAAAATTTTTTTACGATTATAAACATTTGATAATTCTATGTTAAAAGGAAAAACAGCTCTTATTACAGGAGCATCTAAAGGAATAGGTAGAGCAATTGCGATAAAATTTGCGGAAAACAAGGCTTATGTTGGAGTTAATTACAATAAAGATGAAGTAGGTGCAAAAGAAACACTAAAAACAATAAAAGAAAAGGATGCAGATGGTATTATTTTAAAAGGGGATGTTTCAAAAATTAAGGATGTAGAAAAAATAGTAAAAACCTTTACACATAAAACCAAAAATATAGATATTTTAGTTAATAACGCAGGTATTTACGAAAGAGGAAAATTTGAAAAAATTTCTTTAGAAAATTGGAATAAAGTACTTTCTGTAAACTTAACCGGTGGCTTTAACTTGTGTAAATACGCCTTACCATTTATGAAACCTGGTAGTAAAATAATATTTATTTCATCACAACTTGCATTAAAAGGATCAACTCATGGAGCACATTATGCAGCATCAAAAGCGGGTATACTTGGGCTTGTAAGAAGCCTTGCTTTAGAATTATCTTCTAAAAAAATAAATGTTAATGCAGTAGCCCCGGGAACTATTGATACTAATATTATTGCTAGCTATACAGAAGAAGAAAGACAAAAAAGAATAAAAGAAATTCCTCTTAAAAGACTTGGAACACCTGAGGAGGTAGCTAATGTTTGTTTATTTTTTGCCTCAGATTTATCTAGTTATATAACTGGTGAAACAATTAATGTTAACGGCGGTTTATACATACAATAAATAATTTTGGATTATGAAAAAATTTATAATATAATATTATTAATACGAGAAATTAATGGATGAACCAGAACCAGTTAGAAAAGAAAATAATAAACTTGAAAAGGTTGCTACTGTCGCTTTGATAACTATTTTATTAATTTCTATAACATATCTTGTAATTACTTTTATTCAAACACCACAACAATTTAAGGGAATTACATATGCTCCTTATTACATAAATGTAACTGCTGATGCTGCATATAATATAATAAACAATTCAATTAATCTAACAATAATAGACTGTCGAGGTTTAGAAGGTTGTGGTTCTTGTACTTTTAAAAACGAAGGTCACATAAAAGGAGCAGAATTAAACAGTAATGCAAAAACTCTTTACAATTGGCCAGAGGATATCTTAGTTTATAGTAAGGACGGTAATGTTGGTGCTAGTTTCTGCCAAGAATTAATTAATAATGTTTATGGAAAAATATACAATCTAGATGGCGGCATTAATGCATGGAAACAACTAAAATATCCTTTAGTTTATGGTAGTGAATAAAAAAATTTTTTTGTTTTGTTATAATTTATTAAATATTGTATGCTGATTTTGATGGAGATCTATCAAAATTCCATGTTCTGTAACCTAAACCAAATTTATCAAAAACTCCAAATCGTATTTTTAAATGAAACCTACCAGGGATTCTTTTTGGAAGCAATCCAAGAATGAGTCTTTTATTAACAATCCTGCTATCCCAATAATTACCTCTCCAACTATTCTTCTTTCTATTAAAGAATCCAGAAACAACAAACCTAGCATCAAATGTATTTTCAATGAAATTATTTTTTATTATTGAACAATAGTAGGAATAAAAAAGAATTAAACCTTGGTAATTTGAAGAAATTTCACAATTTTCTATAACAATTAAACTTGAAAATGCAATTAATAAAGCTGTTGGTGCATCTGATATTTTTACCTTGTTTATATTTATTTTTTGACAATCAACAATTATTATTTGGCCTGCATCTGATGGAACATTAAAATCATTTTGTTTATTATAATAATAAATTGGCTTACCATTTATTGTATTGTCTTGAATTACATGTACAAAATGATTGAGATCAGTACCGTCTATTTCAATTCCATTACCTATGAACTTATTGTTTTTTATTATATTATTTTTACATCTTGATAAGGTGAGTCCAAATCTTTGTTCTGAAACTATTGTATTGTTTAAAACGCTGTTACTATCTGATAAATAAAAAATTAAACCACGATAATTATTTATTATTAGATTATTTATAAAGATATTTCCTTGAGATGAACTTCTACTAAGTGTTTTTGTTGTTTTTTCATTAAAATCGATAAGGAATATACTAGTTATATAAATTCCAAAACTGCAATTTTCTACAGTATTATTTTCGAAAATATTATTGTTAGAAAGTATTACTTTGACACCATAGTCCCCTTTTATAATTTTATTATTAGAAATATAATTTTCATCTGCATATAGTGTTTTTACTCCATACTCTATACCATCATAATAATCTTTGATAACTAAGATGTTATCATGTATTTTACAGTCATTTGAATTTAGAGTTATTAAGCTACCATTTATATCATTGTTTAATATTGTAAATCCACTAAAATTTATAGAATCAGCATTAATATAAATTGGAGTTTTAACATATATACCATTTATTATAGTTGTTTCTTTATTCTCGCCGCAAATAGTTAAACCTTTTTTATTTATTGTCAATGATTTTGAAAATAGTCCCTCTGATAATTTATAATTACCACTTCTAACAAAAATTCGTTGTCCTTCTTTTGCATTGTCTACAGCATTCTGAATATTTTTATAATCATCAGGTACTATAATGTCCCAATTCTCTGAATAAGAATTTTCTATTATTATTGAATTTTCTGAACCAAAATATATTGATGGTCCAAGAGTTACACTAATTAATACAACAACTGAAGTTATACTTGCACTTCCAATCAATAACTTTCGCTTCTTCCCCCTTTTATTCATATTATCATATAATCATTATATCAAAAAATAATATAAATAAATAATGTGACAAAAATCACAAAAATATTTTTTTTTGTGATAATAAATAGATCTTTTATATATAGAATAAAAATTTATGCTGGTTTCATTAAAAAATTTTTTTTACAAAAATTTTTATGATTCTTTTAATATGAACTGTACATAAAAATAAAAGAGTAAATAGAATTGTGAACTTTTATCTTTTTTTAGCTGGTTTTATTGCTTCTATTACTTCTAGATTTATAACACCGATTCCTTTATCAGACTCTACAATTATAAAACCACCCTCATAATCTATATCAGTAATTTCGCCATAAAAAACAGTAACACCATATTCACCAGGTTCTTGTGTCACAATCTTACAATATCGACCTTTTAATTTATCCAAACTATTTTCTTTCATTTATTTCCCTCTATTTCGGTGAAGCACGTGATTTTATTTTTTCTTAGGTTTTCTGTTACTTAAAATCTCAATATAGTAAAGCCAGTTATCCACATCCTTTTTTTTCTGTGTCATACCTTGACCACCAATACCATGGTACTATCTGTCAATATTCGTATTTAAGATTGTCGTGTCAAAATGCCAAAATGTAATAATAAAAAAATTTAATTTGAAAAAATTTTATATGATTATTAAAAATATAAAAAAATAAAATTAGTAAAAAACTGTAAGCTTTGCGTATTACTAAAAAATTTCATCTCTAATTGTTTTTACAATTGATGGTGGCATATTTTTTCTCCCTACAAACTACAACGTCTTTATGTTAATTTAGTTCCACATTCATTACAGAACTTTGGATTACTATCTAATTTAGCACAATACTGCGGACAAAAACCCTCTTTTTGTTTTTCATTTTTTTCATCCAATTCAAAAGTCACAAATGGACTGTCTTTTTCAACAGTTTTTTCTCATATGTATTGTAAACAATATTTGACACTGCTTTCGTTATACTTATTTATTTACATGTGGATGCAGCAACGTATGATACTTTTGGGATTAACAGAAAAAACTAAAAAGCCTTGAAAACTGTGGGGAGGATTGGAATATGCCAAAACAAAAAAGACTGATACCGGAATTTTATGAGCTTGCTGTTAAACACATCATGGACAAAAGAGTATGGGATTTGCCGTTGGTTGAAAAGGATGTGGACATACACAATATTTTATCCATTTTGAGGGGGAAAAGTCATATCTGGGTTGTTAAAAACAAGGAGAGTAAGGAACTTGTTGGAGTGATAACAGAAAACGATGTTTTATCTGCGTTAGCTCCAAAACGTTTTATATCCTATGTTGTCGGCATAATTGATATAAGATCGATTCAACAAGGTACTGTTGAGACAGCAGAAAAAATAATGTCTGATAAGGTTATTTCTTGTAAACCAGATGACAAAATCCTAGATGTGCTCCAAAAGATGATGAGTTATAAACTTCGGAGGCTACCAGTCGTTGTGGATAATAGGATTATCGGGGAGATAACTCTCCATCACTTGATTAGGAAATACTATGCAGCAACCCAATATTATCCTATAAAAGGTGATTAAACGTCTTTAGAGATGCTACTTCTTGGAATTGCGCTGGCATTGTTGTTCGCGAAACTTTTAGGTTATTTGTTTGAAAAAATAAAGCAGCCAGCAGTAGTAGGTGAAATACTTGCAGGTATTTTGTTAGGATCGTTTGTCTTAGGCAGGCTTTCAGGAACAGGTTTCTCAACAGCAGGATACTCTTTTTATTTAGCAATTCCTGATTTCACATCAGAAACATTTGAATTAATAGCATCGATAGGAATAATTATGCTCCTGTTCATTTCAGGCATGGAAACAGAAATTGATAAATTTAAAAAAGTAGGGAAAATAGGATTCTCAACAGCCAGTTGTGGTGTTGTACTTCCTTTTTTGTTCGGTTTTCTTGTTGGCTATTACTTTGGTTTCTCATTTCAAGCTTGCCTAGCAGCAGGTACCATATTTGTTGCTACAAGTGTAGGAACTACTGCGAGGGTACTTATGGATATGCATGTGCTTAATACTGATGTAGGAATGACCATACTGAGTGCCGCTGTGATCGATGATGTTATTGCTTTGATTATATTAACTATTGTTTTAGGAGTTGGCTCTCCAGAATGGCTTCTGCTTAAAATTGCAGTTTTCTTTTTAGTCACACTTTATTTTGGATTTCGTATTGTAGCGCGAATGATGAATATCGGCTCTAGACTGGCAAAACCTAAAATATTTTTAACTATCAGCATGGTTCTGTGTTTTTTGTTTGCATTCTTTGCAGAAGAGTTAGGTATTGCAGCAATTACAGGTGCGTACATTGCAGGTTTAGCCGTGGGCGCTACAATACATTCAAAGATTATTATTAATGATGTGAAAGCAATAGGCTATATATTGTTCATACCGCTGTTTTTCGTCTGGATCGGTGCAAGTGTTGACTTTTCAATGATTAAAACTATCGGAATTTTTGCAGTTTTTTTTATTCCACTTGCTATAGCAGGTAAATTTATCGGCTGCAGCATTGGTGCTAGACTTGGTGGACTACCCGGAAGAAGGGCAATAATTGTTGGCGTTGGCATGATTCCCAAAATGGAATATGCACTCGTCGTAGCTTCACTTGCAGTCTCACGTGGTATTTTTACAGGTCCGACAGCACATCAGATGCTTGGCGTAACTGTACTCCATGTCTGTATTACTACACTGCTTGCGCCAATACTTCTAAAAGCAACTTTTAAACCCGAGTAAAAACATAATGAAAAAACAGATAAGCGTCTGTGATCTAGGGATTATTTACAAGCCCTTTTCTCCTTTATTTTCGACTAAAAAATCAAAAAAAAATTCAGCGATATTTTTCCATGGACTATCTAAAATCCTTTTTTTTTATTTTTTTTAAATCTGTTACAATGGTTTTTTACAATAATAATTAAACAACATTTTCAATTTCATTAATTGTGATATTTTGGATAACTGCTGAAGAACTGATAACTCGATACAGATTTTTCAAAGATATAATAATAGTTTTAATTAACGCTCATTTGCTACATCATCATCTAATTTGATTTCATGTTATTCTGTTTTTTTAATTATTCCTCGATAATTCCATAAATATATAGATTATCTCACATCAAAAAAAATTTCTAATTTGCAACAAATAGATATAAAAACAATATAAAAAATACAAAATATTTCAAGAATTTTCTCTTCAATAAAAGAAATGAAAAAAGAAATTAGTATAATTTAAAACCCTAATATTTATCTTATCATTAGTAACAAATTTTGATGTTGCTTTAGAAATCTCAATTGGTTCGGAATAACCAAATGGTGGAGTTGGTGGAAATGGCCATGAGTTAAAAGCTATCCATCCGCGAATAATATATTTACCAGGTGGAAATGGTAACCAATTATTTGAAAGTTGATACCAAATACCATTTAGTAATTCTTTTGTTTCTCCGCTCGGGATAACCACATCTATTATTGCAGGAAGTAGAATTTTACGATATGAATCTCGATAATGTAGCCCCTTATAACTTATATTAAAATCAGCTAAAAGATTACAGTAGGGTAAAGTAATCGTCACGTCTTCATCTCCATTATTAGTGACACTTATTGTAATATTAACAGGTTCAAATCTTTTATAGATAGTTTTGTCAGTCGTAACTTGTACTGTAAGATTATTCATGGTCCTAAATGCTAAAAATCTTCCGGCCTTTTTTTCTAAAATAGTAAGAACATTATCTTCGAGTGGTTTTTCACCGAGAAAAATACACTTTGCAATAGACGTAATACTCATAGTTGCTGATAGCATTATTATTCCAAAAACCAAACCTTTCCTAAAAATACTTTTTTGCATATTTTTTGCCTCCCTCTAAAAACAATTCCTCTCTTATAGCATCTAATAGATTACCTTGATTTAAATTTTATTACAAAAAATATTTACAACAAAAGTATATATAAACATTATAAAAAAATACAAATTGTTAAAGTGATTTTATTTCCAATAAATTTCAAATTATTATGTATTTTTTATTATTCCTCGATATTTCCATAAATATATAGATTACCCTTTTATAATTCAGAAATTTATCTAAAATAAAAATTATTTTAAGGTCTGGAGCTTTAATAAATCTATTATTTTTAACATTATAAGAAAAATTTTATCACCTACTTTAGCATCCTCTATGTTTTTATAGCTACCATTAGCCATGGTTATTTTTATACCAGTTGGGAGACAAAATTTGTCATTATCGATTTTAATTGTATGAGTACCACAATCATGGGATTCCATCTTATCTATATCTTTTGCTTTTACATTTATAGTAAATGTTCCTTCTTTATCATAATTATGTGTTTTATAAGAAATTTCTCCACTGTTATAGAAATCCGAGTAATCAGAGATCTGTCCATCTCCCCAGTTTATTTTGTACTGAATTTTGTCATTATTTGGATCGTTACTTACAAAAGAAAATGTGTAACTACCAATTTTACCTGAAGATGGACCTATAACATTTGGTTTTCCTGGTGCTGATATACCATCAACAGTTATTTGTGAAACTTGACCCATTGTTACTGCACTAGCTGTGCCGGTTAAACACGCAGATGCTGTAGCACGTAAACCAACCCAGATACTATGCCATCCTGGGCTTAATGAAATATTAAATTGTATATGAAGTATTTCTGCATCATCATTATCAAGCATGTCATCCATTTGAATAGCAAATGCCTCAAAATTAACTATTTGACCAAGAAGAGTTATAGCTTGAGATATGGTAGTTGGAGCAAAACCAACTAGTATTGTTACTAAACCAATGATTTTATATATAATGTCATCCAAATTCCACCAAGGATCTACATCTTCTCTGTGATAATTATTTTGAAAATCATCCCAAGACCATGTTTTTTCTGTTCCTGCAAAAGCAGCAAAACCAAAGGTTGCTTTTCCACCAGTTCTGATAATTTCTGCATCAACTTTAATAGCCTTTGTTCTCCCTATATAGAAATACAATTGTTGCATTGCTTCAGCAGTAGCACCACCTATAAAAGCATTAGTATAAGCACCAATACTACCTGATTCTTCATTACATCCATGAGCATATTCATCTACACCTTGAGTTCCATCTCCCCATGAAAAACAACTGGAATATGGGGCAGTAAAAACTGTACTGGTCCCCATATTCATAGTGGTTATGGAGGAGGTAATTTCATAACCATTATGGTAATTATCTTGTTGATCCAAAACTATATTATTCATACCAATTTTTTTTGAAACAAGATTGTAATATTCAGATGCCAATTTCTCTACAGTTTCAACATCCAACTTTCCGTCATTAGTGATAATTACATCTAAAATTTCTTTTACTTTTTTTCTTACTTCTAAATCTTTGATACTAAATACAAATTCATTTAATTTTTTAAGTTCATCTTCTTTAAGCTGTATAAACTTTGAATTTTCATTTTCTGCTGACGACATATCAAGTTTTTCAGAAACCTTTATAGCTCCAAGACTAGTGCTATTAATAATTATTATAGCACCTAAAATAGCAAATATTATTTCTTTCCTCATTTTTCCGCCCCATAAAATTTTTTTGTTTTAATTTTTTCTAGGTTATTATAGGCTATGTCATAATTTCAACAAAAAAAATTTGTAAAAGTTACAAATTAACAAATTTAGTTATAATAATTAGAAAAATAAAGTTCAAAGTTATAAACAAAACAATTTTTTATATTTTTTAACAATTAATTCAATATGTTTACTAGTATATTTCAATCCTCAAAATTAAATCCACCTATAAGAGTATTAGAGGGTATGTGCCTAATTGCTATATTTCCTTTACAATTTTTTACAACATCTCCCTCTTTTATTAAGCCAAATGGTAAAGTTGCATCTCCTGAACATATTTCATGATCCTCCCATTTTAAACTATCTTCGTATATTTTTTGAACTGTTAAAGTCTTAGTATTTTTATCCATTGAGAAGATAGCTGGTGGTTTTTGTATAGCATTTTCCTCTTTTTTATCATATCTACTTGTGAGTATTATAACCAAAAATAAACAGTATAAACCTGTTAAAAAGAATTGAAGAGGATAAGCCCATATAGCAAGTATCCAACTGATTATCCAAGCAATTCCTAAAATTTTCTCAGTCGATGGTATTTTCTCAGCAATCCCATCCAAATCCATGCAAGAATGAATAATTTACTACTTTATAATCTTATTTTTTCATCTTATCTATTTTTATTTTATTTATACTAAAGATTATAAAATAGAATTATTGCTTACTTTTTAAATTTATATAATAATTTATTAACATGTTAATTAATGTCTAGAAAAACATTTATTAATTAATTACTATAACTGGAAGGAATTATTATGGTTGATTCAAAACAAGAAAAAAAACCTATAATTGACAAAAACGATTTAGGTAGACATTCTGAAATAGGTAAACAGGTAGATAATTTAATAAATACATCTGAAGATAATGAAGATGTAAATAAAGGGATGGGATCCGAAGTGGATGCAAATAAGAAAAAACTTAAAATTAGATTTTTTAAAGATAAAGAAAAACCTGCCTCTTTAACTACTGATAAAATAGAGCAAAAAACAGAAACAAAAAATGATAAAATTTCTTCTGAAGATAAAAAATCATTTCAACAAACAGAAATTGAAATAGTAAAAACAGCTGATATGGAAAATATAATACCAAAAAAAGAACCAAAACCCCCAGTTATTATAGAAACAGAAATACCTGTTGAAGATCTTTCTTATATGAGGAAAGGTTTTGGATGGAAAGGTATTGGTGAAAGAAAAATAATTTTTAATAATGATATAAAGGAATATTGTTACGAAGTAATTGAACCAGCACTTACTCCTGAAGAAGAGGAGATAAAAAATAAACTAATTTATTTCTTCAGGGTAAGAGCTGATCTTGATGTTTTTAAAATGGATGAAGAGGAAAAAAAATACAACCTGGAAAGGGCTTTGGATAAACTTGTTGTAGAAAATAACCTTAATTTAAAAGGTGAATCAAGGGATAAAGTATTTTATTATGTTTTCCAGGAGTTTATGGGATTTGGAAAAATCGATATTTTGATGCATGATGAAGGAATAGAAGATATATCATGTGATGGTATTGAAATCCCAATTTTTATTTTCCATAAGGATTTTGAATCGATTAGAACAAATATAATCTTTAAAGATGCTGATGAGCTGGACTCGTTTGTTGTTAAACTTTCACAGATGTGCGGGAAACAAATATCGGTCTATGAACCAATTGTTGATGGTAAACTTTCAGATGGCTCAAGACTTCAAACAACGTTGTCCAGAACTATAACAAGATACTCAACATTTACTATAAGAAGATTCAAAGAATCTCCATTAACTCCTGTAGATCTAATAGAAAATAATACATTATCAATAGATATGGCTGCTTATTTCTGGATGGCTATTGAAAAAGGAACTTCTATTTTATTTTGTGGAGGAACAGCAACTGGTAAAACAACCGCTTTAAATGCTCTTTCTCTATTTTTACCTTCAACTTTTAAGATTGTTTCCATAGAAGATACTCGTGAGATTAATCTACCACATGAAAACTGGATAGCAGGAACAACAAGAACTGGTTTTACAGCATCAGAAGTAACAAAAACTGGTAAAGATATAGACATGTTTGATCTGATAAAGGTTGCTTTAAGACAAAGACCAAGGGTTATAATTGTTGGTGAGGTCCGTGGACAAGAAGCATATACCTTGTTTCAGGCAATGACTACAGGACACCTGTCATATTCAACTGTTCATGCAAATGACATGCATACACTTATTCAAAGACTTGAAAATAAACCAATAGACCTACCAAGAGCATTATTAACATCACTTGATATGATAGTTTTTTTAAACTCTGTAACAGTAGATGGAGCTCCTGTTAGAAGGGTAACGAATGTTACAGAAATAATAAAACTAGACCCAGGAACAAATAGGCTTGTAACAATCACTCCGTTTAGCTGGGTGTCAGAAATAGATGATAGATTTGAAAATAACGGTGGTAGTAGAATTCTCTATAAAATAAAAATGCAGTTTGGATGGACTGATGCTAGATTAAACCAAGAGCTAGAAAACAGAAAAAATGTCCTTCTATGGATGATGGAAAAAAACTATAGAACATACAAAGATGTTGGAAGGATTGTATCTGAGTACACAAAAAATCCTCAAGCTGTTTTGAAAAAAATAAAAGAGGATCTTAAATGAAAGCAACAAATTACACAGTTTTTTGTTTAAAGGTTTTTGGAAAAATACTTCTTAAGTATAAAAAAATTTCACTTGAAGAAAAACATTTACCACTGGTTAAAGCAAACATTCCCTTAAGTTATGAAGAATATTATTCAACAGCGTTAATGAACACGGTATTGGGCTTTATAATTACTTTAATAATTGGAATAATTTTATCGGTACTATTTCCAATTAATCAACCAATTTTTCTTTTTATATTAATACCATTAATGGTTGCTCTTATTATAGCTGGGTCTTACTATATATACCCAGGGCAACGTGAAAAGAAAAGAGGTAGAAATATTGATTTGTTTTTACCATATGCAATAAATTTTATTAGCTCAATGGCTGTAGTGGGTATTTCTCCTGCTGAAATCTTTGAAACCCTTTCCAATGTCCCTGTATATGGAGAAGTACAGATAGAAGCAAAAAAAATTAACAAAGAAATAAGGGTTATGGGACAGGATAATATAACAGCTTTAAAGCATGCTATTGAGGTATCCCCCTCTAAAAAATTCAAATCATTTTTACAAGGAATAGTTGGTACTATTCAATCTGGTTCCGATTTACATGCATATCTTTCAAATATTGCTAATAAATACATGGAAGAGGATTTAACAGATAGAAAAAAAGACCTTGATTTACTAGCAGTAATAGCTGAGGTTATGGTTTTAACAGTTATTGCTTTTCCAATATTACTGGTGATAATTCTAACTGTTTTTGGATTCTTTGGAGGCGAAATGAGTGTTTCATTAACTATACTACTTCTTTTTTCATTTATAATTTTACCAGTTATTTATACAGCGTTTTATATGATGATAAAATCAACAAGTGTTGAACAAATCAAAAAAGGTAAACCACTGGTAAAACAAACCTTTAAAGACTATATTAAAGAATATAAACCATCTTTATTAATTATCGGCGTTTCTGCTATTATAGTAGTACTACTATATGTTATAATTACTATAATTTTCTTATCAGGTCACATAAATCTTGATTTATACACATATTGGGATTTTGTATTTTTTGCTATACTTATTATTATTACTCCTATTGGTTTTTACAATTATTGGAAAATGAAAATAAAAAATGAGATGCATATTAGATTATCAGATTTTTTAACAGAAGTTGGTGATTCCTTATCAACAGGTATGAACATTTTTGAATCAATTAAAGCAGCTGAAAAAGGCCATTATGGTAAACTAAGTCCTGAAATTAAAAAAATGAAATCACAACTGTCCTGGAATGTTTCAATGAAAAACGTGCTTTTTGATTTTGCAAATAGTATGAGATCAGCAATAGCACAGCGTATAGTAATTGCTATTGACAAGGGATTGATAATGGGCGGGAACACTCCAAAGATTTTCAAAGCAGCAGCAAAAGAAGTAGATCAAGTTAATCAACTTGAGTATCAGAGAAGATCTACAATGTCTATTTATGCACTTGTAATTATTGTTTGTTTCTTTGTATTTTTAGGTATTGTCATGATGCTTAATAATACGATATTTGCATCATTTCTAGAACTTCAGAATAAACAAGCACTAACTGCTCAAACTGTTATTAAATTAAGTAAAATTGATCAATCTATGCTTAAGTACACACTTTATACTTTTACTTATGTTCAAAGCATTGGTGCAGGACTACTTGCTGGTTTTATGATGGATGGTAAAGTGTCATCAGGTGTTAGATATGGTTTCTTGCTTGCAGTTATAACAATAGTAGCTTTCAAGTTTTTCATTTAAAAATTAATTAAGTGGTAGTATGAAAATTAAAAGAAAAAAGAGTGCAGTTTCAGAAATCGTTGGAGTTACAATACTTTTAGGTATGTCTATTGCTATGTATTCAGTGGTACAGTTTATGGTTTTTTCATACCCATTTGAGCCTGGTACACCTTCAGTTACCTTGGTTGGGTCAATAAATGAATCTAATAATATTACAATTGGGCATTATGGCGGGGAATCAATTTCAATTGATGCAAAAATCTTAATTAAAATAAATGAAGTAGATGAACCCCCTTTTAAAGCATCGGATAATAATGTGAAATTAACTTTCACTAAAAATCCTTCAGGTAATTCTGATCTATGGGAAATAGGTGAATTTTTAACATATCAACCAAACTCTGTACCAGATAATGCTTCAGTCCATGTAACTATTATAGATATTAAAACTAATTCTGTTGTTATGATGGGATATATAAGGGGAGGTAGTAGTTAAATTTTATAACTAATAAATGTGGTTAATATGCTAAAAAAAATTATAAAATCAGAAAGTGGAGTCGTAGGTATTGTTGTAGCAGTACTTTTAATAGGTTTGATAGTAGCAGTTGTTTCACTTATCCAGGCTGTGTATGTACCTAAATGGATGGAGGAACGAGAAGCAGAGCATATGGATCTAGTTGTTACTCAGTTTGCTCAGCTTAAATCAGCAATTGACACCCATGTTGCTTATAAAAATAATTCTGCACCAATTGTCTCCCCTATTACACTGGGTAATAAGGAATTGCCGTATCTTATGTCTTTAAGAGCCTATGGAAGCTTAGAGATTTTAAATAATTCATTTAATATTAAAATAATTAATGGATCAAACATTAGACTCGAGTCTTTTGGAACTATTAAATATTCATCTATGAACGGTTACTTTATTGATCAATCTTTTATTTATGAAAACGGTGCACTTATTACAAGTCAAAGAGGAATTGATATGAATATGATCTCTATGAAACCTTCTATGATTATTGATAATACTAATGGAGATGTTAATATTACCTTTAATATGGTGGATATTCTTCCTGTTGGTGGTAAAATAAATGGTGGTGGATATGGTACTACTTCGATATTAACTGAATATCATGACACAAACCCTGGTCCTACAAATTATACTGAAATTCATAATGTTTCAAATATAATTATAAGTACGTCTTATCCAAATGCATGGAAATTATTTATGGAATGGTCATTAAATAAATATAATGTAGATTTTAATAAATCTGAATCTGGTATCTTTAATAAAGATGTCAAAATAACCTTTACAAATCCTGATAATATTACAGTAAAATATCAAAAGGTGGGGATATATGCTCAAATAGGCCCTGGTTGGGTTGAATAGAAATTGCCCTTTGGAGAGTATCAGGATGAAAATAAGTAAAAATAATCCAGCTGTTGCAGAGATAGTTGGTGCTATGTTACTTTTAGTAATAGCTGTTGCGGCTTTTTCAGTAATCTACTTAAATATTTTATCTAATCCTGGTCCATCTGAGGAAACGTATATAACAATAATTGGTAGTACAGAAACTATTTTAGAGCAAGCCCCTAATCCTTTAGCAAATGTTGTAACAAGTGTGATATTTAAACACCAAAGGGGAGAAGGTATTAATTTAGACTCAATAGTGCAGATTAAGATAGCTGGTATACCTCTAGAAGGAAAATACCCTCTTTATGTATCTGATTTATTAGATGACACTTTTGAAGAAGATGGAAAATGGAATATTGGCGAACCATTAATTTATGAATTTGAGAAAAATTTAACCTTAAAAAATGTTGAGATTGAGGCTACAATTATCGATAAAACTAGCAACTCTATTGTTTTTTGGGGGATATTACAACCTGGTTATGTAATTCCACCATATGGTAGAGGTGGTATATGGCATTTCAACGAATCACATTGGGATGGGACACTAGGTGAGGTTAGAGATAGTTCAGGAAATAGAAATCATGGAACTGCCTACTATGATGCAAATACAGTAATAGATAATGTAAGTGGCTTAACAAATAGATCAGGATATTTTAATTATATAGATGGTATTAATGATTTTGTTGTAGTACCAGATGCATATAGTTTAGATTTAAAAAATCAAGTAACAATGGAAGCGTGGATTAAACCCTATAATTTTGATGTTAGCGGAATTTTTAGGTTAGAAAATAAGTTTGGTATTACTCCATATATCACTCATGTTTATAAAAATGTATATGTCGTTGTTAGTGAAGATCAGATTAAAGGGGGGATTATTCAAACCGTTAACATTACACCTTATGTTAAATTATCAGATGATAGTCTCATAGATAAATTTGAGGGTTTTGGTTTAGCTACAAGCGAAAAGAACCTTAGACCAATAGTCACACATGCATCTAATGATATCTATTTGATTGCTTATATAGATAAAGACCTTTATATACATCTTAAAACATTTAATATATCCTTAAATGGTATTATTAATTACACAGGAAAGGATAAAGTTTTTATTGACACCTTATCTGTTAATAATGTCCCTAATCGTCCTAGCATAATAAAAGTTACTGACGAAGTTTTTGCCATTGCATATTGGTCTAGTCCCTCTGTTGGTATTCTAAAAACAGTAAAAATTTATTCTAACAATGGGACTATCGAATATACTGGAAATATGATAGAATATGATAAAATCATGGGCTACGAACCTAATATTATTCATGTTGATGGTGATGTATTTGCCATTGCCTATCGTGGTCCTTCTAATAAAGGTTTTATCAAAACATTTAACATTTCTTCTGATGGTGCTATTGAATATACTGGAAATATATTAACTTTTGATGATATTAAAGGTTATGAACCGAGTATTATTCATGTTGATGGTGATGTGTTTGCCATTGCCTATCGTGGCCCTTTTAATAAAGGTATTATAAAGACATTTAATATTTATTCAGATGGTAACATTAAAAGCACAGGAAGCAATAACACGTTTGAGAGTTCATATTGTTTTAATCCTCATATGATATATCACTCTGAAAACTATTATATAATTGTTTATGCCACAGATGCTATTGGAGATTCCCAAGGTAAATATATAACAATAGAAATAGCAGATAATGGCTCTATTACTAATATAGGATTGACGGAACTATTTGATCAAAAACGATGTTATAATCCTTTAGCCATTAAAATTTCCGACAGAATTTTTGCGGTAGTTTATGAAGGATTTGTGGCTCATACAGGAAATTTAATAACTGTTATAGTTGAGTATCCATCAGATGTATACAGCAAGGGAATATACAAGTATGGATCATATGGTATTTATGCAAATGCAACCAAAGTATTTGTTAATATAAACAAAATAACAATTAACGCATCGATTATCCCAGATTCATGGAACTATGTAGTTCTAACTTATGATAAAAATGCTCCCTCAAATCAAATGAAATTGTATGTTAATGGGACTTTAAAAGCATATAGAACACTGATAGATTCAATAAAGATTACAGATAGTAATCTATTATTCGGAGATTTATTTTACGGTTTAATAGATGAAATCGCTATACATGATATTGTTTTATCTGAACAAAAAATTAAAAACCATTATATTAACCCAGGTGTTTTTGAAAACGAACCATCCGTGCCATCATTACCACCAATAATATCTAATGTAGCTTCATCAGAAATAACTTATAACTCCGCTAAAATCACTTGGGATACAGACAAACAAAGCAACAGCACAGTAATATATAGTACAACAACACCACCTACAAATATAATATCAGATTCCTCCATGATAACATCTCACTCAATAGTAATTACGGGTCTGCTATCAGGAACTAAATACTTTTATGAAGTACAATCCACTGACCAAGAGGGATATACAGTTATAGAAAACAACGGAAGTAATTATTATACTTTCACTACAGAAAACAGAGTACCAAATGTACCAAGTAACCCAAATCCTGTTAATGGAGCAGTTAATGTTAATAAAAATGCTGTTCTTTCCTGGACTGGTGGAGATCCAGATGGTGATACTGTAACTTATGATGTGTACTTTGGTACAACAAACCTACCACCAAAGGTTGTAAGCAATCAGTCGGGTACTACTTATGATCCTCCTGGTAATATGAACTCAATCACCATGTATTACTGGAAGATTGTCGCTTGGGATAACCATGGTGCTTCAACAGATGGACCAATATGGAACTTCACCACTAAATAATAGTACAAATATATCATACAGCGGCAAAACTGTTAGTAAAGGCAGAGTGCTACGTCAATACAATATAATTTTATTTTAGTATAAATATCCTAATAGATAAAATAAATAAAAATTTATTTAATCTGCTTGGGTAAATTTAATATACTTGCTAAATATTCTAATTAAAATAATTTATATAAAAAAGTTAATATATTATAAAATATACTACATATTATTAATTATGAAAATAAAAATGGGGGATTTAGCGGTATCTGAAATCATAGGTGCAATTATTTTATTAGCAATAGCCATAGTGGCTATATCAATAATTTACGTTCAAGTTTTATCAAATCCTGGTCCCGGACCTGAAACTTATGTAACTATTATAGGAAAACTAGAATCAGAAAATGGTAACACTACTGTAGCATTTGAAAGCAGACGTGGCCAAACACTCGGTCCAGATACAGAAATTATTTTAACGATAGCTGGACAACAAATACCTCCTAAGAAAATAAGCGATTTTCTACACCTAAATAATAATTGGAACATTGGTGAAAAAATATTTCCAGTTTTATATCTTGGAGACTTAAGCGATCCACAGATTGAAGCAACAATTGTTGATAAAAAAAGTAATTCAATAGTCTTCTGGGGAAGACTCCAGGAAGGATATATGGTTCCACCCTTTGGAAGAGGAGGACTATGGCATTTTAATGAGTCTTTTTGGGATGGAACAGCTCTTGAAGTAAAAGATAGCTCTGGAAACAATAATCACGGCACTGCACATAATGATGCAAATACCACTGATGATGTTGTAAGCACTTTGGCAAATAGATCAGGAGCTTTTAATGTAATTGATTATGATGGTTATGTTGAAGTAAAAGATCATTATAGTTTACATATGACTGAAAATATAACAATAGAGGCTTGGATTAAACCTTTTACAGATACACCTGGAGGTACTATTGGCTTATTAGATCAGTTTGGTTATACACCCTATGTTACTAATGTTACGGGTGATAAATATCTTTTTGCAGTTGTAAGTGAAGATTCAAAGCATGAGGGGAATTTGCAAACGGTTGATCTTACACCTCATCATCAATTGTCAGAAAATAGTGTCATAGATGTGGAGTATGATTTTGGAGAAGGAAATCCTAACCAGCAGAATATGAGGCCAATAATTACTCATGTCTTTGGTAATGTTTATGCTGTTGCATATAATACTAAAACCGAAAGCAGAAATCTCAGTATTTATGTTAAAACATTTAATATATCCTCAAATGGTACTATCGAAAATACCGGAAATAAAATTTTTGATGATAATGAATCCAACATAGGAGAACCTAACCGTCCCAGTATGGTAAAAGTTTACGATTTTGATTCATATAGTATTTTTGCAATTACTTATAGTATTTATGTAGATGATAGTCATCCTTCTGTTGGTGTAATAAAAACAATAAACATTTCTCATGATGGTCATATTAATTATACAGGAGAAATGGCAAATTTTGATGATGTTAAAGGTTATGGGTCTTGTATTATTCAAGTTGCTGATAATGTATTTGCTGTTGCTTATCGTAATGCTTTTAATTTTGGTGTAATAAAAATGTTTAACATATCATCAGATGGCTATATTGAATATACTGGAAAAGAGTTTGTTTTTGATAATATATGTTATGAACCGAGTTTTATTCATGGTGAAGGTGATGTGTTTGCTATTGCTTATCGTGGTTCTTCTGATAATGGTATTTTAAAAACGTTTGACATTTCTTCTGATGGTACAGTTATCAACACTAAAAGCAGTAAAATATTTGAAAGTGCAGATTGTTTTAATCCATGCATAATACATCATTCTGAAAATTATTATATAATAGTGTATTCCACAGCCGGACAAGGAAGTTCTGATGGATACTATACAATACTAGAAATAGCAAATAATGGATCTATTACCACAATATCGAATAATAAAGTAGATTTACCCCAAAGCAATGATAGATGTAATAATCCTATAGCTATCAAAATTACTGAACGCGGCTTTGCTATTGTTTTTGAATCAATAGCTGGAGGTAATGGTCATCCTGGATATTTAATGCCTATAGATGTGGAGTTTCCATCAGATTATTATAGCAGAGGAATCCACAAGTTGGGTTCATATGGAATATACGCAAATCTAAATGAAGTATATGCAAATATAAATACTAATACAATTAATGCATCAATTGTACCTAACTCATGGAACTATGTTGTTTTAACCTATGATAGAAATCAAATGAGTTTGTATGTCAATGGTATATTGAAAAATACTTTAGCACTGACAGAAGCAATAAGTGTTACTGACAGTAATTTAATTTTTGGTGATTTATTCTATGGTTTAATAGACGAAGTAGCCATTTATGATAGAGCATTAAATTATACAGATGTACAAAACAATTACAAAAGGTTCGCCCCAATAATTATATCTAATGTAAACTCATCAAATATAACATATGTCTTCGCAATAATCACATGGGATACAAATGTACTAAGTGACAGTGTTGTAAGATATGGTTCAACAATACCAACAATTGAAGTAACATCTCCATCTTGGGTAACATCACATTCGGTATCACTCTCAGACTTGAACTCACACACTACGTACTATTATGAAGTACAATCAACCAGTCAGCAAGGTTACACAATTATAGACAACAATGGCGGAAGGTATTACACATTTACTACTGAAAATAATTTACCAAATATTCCAAGGAAACCAAATCCAGATAATAATTCAGATAAAGTAAAAATTACTATAACCCTAGAATGGATTGGTGGAGATGAAGATGGTGACCCAGTTACTTACAATGTTTTCTTTGGTAAGACAAGTACACCGCCCAAGGTTTCTGATAACCAAACTGAAACTTATTATGATCCACCCGGCGATCTTGATAATTTAACCACTTATTATTGGCAGATTGTTGCATATGATAATCAAGGAGCTTATACAATTGGGCCAATATGGAACTTCACCACTAAAAATAATTAGAAAAATGCTTTTATATAAAATAGAAAATCTGGTTGAGATAAAAAATAGTTTTAACAAATAATACTCACCTAAAAAAATTCAGATTAAATATAACAAAAAAATAAAACAGATAGTGTAAAATCTATATTTTATATTTTTATTACCTTATCACAAAGCTGTGCTATTTCTGCCTTTACCTCTCTATTTGTTCTATCCTCAAGAGAGATAATCAGCCCACCAGTACCATAAAGCCTCATCTTGGTTAAAACACTGTGAACAAATCTGGCAAAAATATGAGGTTCATTATGAATAAGCATTGTTGTAATTGAATCAATAAACAAAAACTTCTTACCATTCATAATCTTAATACGTTCATCAAGATGAAGTGATATATCAGTTAAGGCTGATACATTTTCTAAAAAAACAACGTTACCACCATTGTATGTATCAAACTGGTTCTTTGATATACAATCTAAAATAAACATTTTACTAACATCTATATCATTTTTTTTATAAAAATCAATTAAATTCTTGTATGGACGGTTAGCAGAAACAATAATACCGCTATCATTTTTATTTGCTAAAAGTTTTATTGCAGCTAAACTAACCTCAAGAAATTTATCAGAACTAGTTTCTAAAAAAATTATATGATCACTGGGAATGTCCCGTAATTCCTCTTCAAGTTTTGCAAGATAATCCATAGATGTTACCTTCGAGCTATAAAAGCTTAAATTTATATATTGTAGATTAACCAAACGAGCATATAAATCTTTCTATGAAAATAAAAAAATAGGCGTCTTATGTATATAAACCCAGATGTATAAACTCATTGCTATAACTAGACATGCTCTCAACAAGAACATCTTTTGACAACTGTTCTGCAATATTAAAAAACAATGTAACATTTTCACAGGAACTTTCCTTTAAAGACTCCAATAAATCCTTTGGAAACTTTAAAACCTCAGAAAAAGACTTATAAAGAGCAATAGTTGAAAGAGAATCAACAAAAACAAATTTTTTACAACCTTCCAGCTCTTGTAAAGATCTATGAATTATTTCTACCAGCTCATCAATTTCAGTATCTGAACGTATATTTACACACCGTGGATTTTTTCTCTTTTTCTCAGAAATACAAGCAGTTGCGCCATCAATAATCAAAATCTTATTCAAATCAATACCTTGTCTAATAAAATTATCAGCAACGTTATTAAAAGGACGTTGAAAACTAACATAAACTCCTTCAAAACCCTCATTCAAAAGGTAATCAATGGATTCAATATTATAATCAAAATAAGACTCTACAGGGCTTTCAAGCAAAACAAAAGAGCCATTTTCATGATCTTTTACAAATTGATTTAAAAACGTCTTATAGTAATTACGACGAACTAGCGTCCTTTTTAAATTTTCCTTACCAATTAAATCATAACTATAACAATTAACTTTGGTCATCCCTATCCCAAAAAAGAAAATAGGCAAATCCCTATATAAAACTTACTTAACTTCTAAAGCGCCAAAGACCTCAACTTCAGGATAAACACTAACACCTTTGTCAGTAATCTTCAAAGCAACCATCTTCTTCTGATGTTTTTCACCACGCATCTTTAGAATTTCAACAGCTGTTTCTCTAACATTTTCTCTTCTAAAATTATAAAAAACGAAAACACCATCTGCTAAAAATTCTTCGACACCAGTTGGTGAAAAAAGCTCAGGTATTTGTTGAGTCTCAGTTATTAAAAAAGTTGTACAACCAATCTTTTCAAAAAACCTAAATAGGCGTTCAACATAAAAACGATATGATTGTTCTTTACCTGTAAAAGTGGATGCAACAGCAGAGAGTGAATCAAGAATAATAAAATCTGGTATAAACCCAGTTTCCTCAGATATAGCAAGTGGCTCTAATTCCATAAGAAGAGGATCAACCTCTTTTGTCATCATAGCTTGAATATCGGTACCCCGCTCTTTATCATAATAATAAATTTCACTTGTTAAAAATCTTTTAATCTTTAGATTACCAGATTTTATCAAATCCCTAGGATTCCAACCAAAATCCTCCATATGTTCTATTAATCTATCTTCGGATTCTTCAAAACCCATGAAATAACATTTCTTACCCCGAGCAGCATGATGAGCAAGAATTTGTAAACAAAAATTTGTTTTACCAGAACCAGTTCCACCAGCAACTAAAACAGTGGATCCCTTTGGTATACCATTAGTAAAAAGTTTATCAAAACCAGGAACACCAGTTTCTATATACTCTCTTTCTTTTTTTTCAGACCCATGTTCTTTCATTTTTAAAACCCTTTTTAGACAGCATAGTTCAGAATATAAATTTTTTTAATTTGTTAATTCATTATTGAGTTTATTAAATAAAATATATTTTTTAGAACTTTTGTATGCATTTAGTAAAGCTGGATATCACATAGACTGTGGTGGTTGAACACCAGGAGGATTGTATGATTGTTGTTGTATACTTTGTGCAGGTGTAGCTTTTAAGAAATAATTTAAAACATATGAAATAAAGAATATTATCATAGTTAAGATCATCATGAAAAAACCAATTGTATAAACTATCACATTACTAGCCATTCCTGTTGAGTCTGTTGATAAAGCAATAGACATTCCAACAACAAAGAAAATAATCGAAAACATCGAAGTGATCCCAGCGATTAAACTAGCATATTTTTTCTTAAGAGCAAGGATTCCCATAAAAAGAGTTATCATAGATAAAATGAATGTTATTATCATTAAAGCCACTGCTGCCGTTTTCTGGTCAGGAGAAATATTTATAAAACTAGGGTATCCAGAATTATCATAATTACTTGTAAAAATGTCATTTCCTATCATATATAATATTGACCAATAATCCACATTCATAGCTCCGGAAATACCGTATCCTTCTGGAGTATTTATATAGAAATGACCTGCCCATGTATAAAAATCTACCCCCATATTTGCTCTCATAAAGTTCATTGAGAATCCTCGCCAAGGAAATACAATTGATATTACACAAAAGATTATCCCAATTATTACAATTATCTTAGTTATATTACCAATATTTTTTTCATCCATATTATCTCTCCTGAAAAATTATAGTATATATAAATTTAAAAACTATTTCATTTTATCAACTTTATTAAAAATAAATTATTATTTAGTTTATGAGAAATCTATAAATTCGTTTTTCGTTTATGTTATAAATATTATTGGGTCTGTAGTGTAGCTGGATATCACAGAGGCCCCCGGAGCCTCTAACCCGGGTTCAAATCCCGGCAGATCCGTTGTTGTTATCTATAGAAAAGAATTTAGGTAACAGAGAGGAAATCCTTGTTCTGTTAATTTTCTTCTTGATTGCTCTATTTTTCTTTTCTTAATTTATGTAAAAGAGCAGGGTGTTGTTTTAATTTTACACCATCGATATCGGCTAATTTAGGAAGTATTTGATTTTCTTTGAAAAAAGCATCAATAAATTTTTGTTGTTTTTCGTTAAATTTTAATATTTTTTTTAAAAATATATAGGTATTTTCTATTATTAATTTTGGGTCTAATTTTTCACTGTTTCTTATGAATTGTTGTAACTCTTGTTGGATTTTATTGATATCAAAATCTTTTATTTTTGATATATCTGGTTTATTGTTGTTTGCTGACATACAGAAGTAAATAGTGGCAAATGTTTGTGTTTGTTTTATTGACATTTTTTTTTTGATAGCATATGAAGATCATATATGTCTCTTGATTCAGATCTGTCAAGGCAAGTTGTTGATTTTTGAGCTGTTAGTTCTTCAATTGAATAAGTTGCTACTGAAAATGATGAGATATCTGGAAACATTGATGGAAATTTTTTAATATCCCTGTTTCCAAGTGGTATTCTATTCAGATAGTTGATTTCAACTTTAATATGATCTTTTGTGTTTCTAGTAGTTTGGTATTGTAGATTTTTTCTTGATATTATATATGATGATCCTCTATTTTTTATTTTATATTCAAGTTTTAAAGCAATGTCTTTTATTTCTTTTTCTATTTTTGATTTTTGTTTTGTCATTTCTTCTTTTGTTATTTTTCCGGTGTAGTCAAAATCTAAATCTACTGAGAGTCGGGGTATTTTAAGATATATAAAGTTTAATGTCGTTCCCCCTTTGAGTGTTAAATTTTCTTTTAAAATAGGTTTTTCTTGTATTTCATTTAGTATTTTTGTTAGATGATATATTTTTTCGAGTAACTCTAGATTAAGACCTGTTGTTTTTTGTATTTTTTCGAATTCTTTTCTAGTAAGCATTTATCACCTCTATTATATTTTTTGGTATGATTAGATTCCATTTTTGATCATATATTCCTTTTTTAGCATTGTCAAAATAAAGGTCATTCGAACCTGATAATTCTTTTATTTCTTCTATTATTTTTTGCGATGGATTTATGTTATTTAGTTTTTCTAATATATATCCTGTTTTTCGTGCAATTGTTTTATTGTTAATTTTTTTAAAATATGTTATTAATTGTTTATAGTTAATTTCATCAAGGTTCTTTAGACATTTTATTGTTTCATTCCATCCTCCGGCATGTTTTGGTTTGCTGATAACATCTATAATAGTTCGTTCTAAGTCTGAAATTTGTATGCGTTCATTTGAATAGGTCATAGTTTTATATCCAAAGAATTTTTTTGGAATTATCTTTATGTAGTTTATTTTGATTTCATGGTATTTTATGTTTCGTTGATGTTTTGTTGTTGAAATGTAAATTTGAGTAGTATATCGTTCTGCAAGCCCATGAATAGTTAATGCTGTGTAATGAGATAGAAATGCTTTCTTGGTTGATTTTGCAGCAATTAATATTGCATCTTCGGTATACTGTTGTTTATCAAGTATTATTGACTCGGGTATCCTTACAAATAGTCCGTATTTTACCCGTTCTACAGCATTTTTTTTCACCATATCTGATGCTATGTTTCGTGCGTGTGCAAGGGAAACATTAAGTATTTTTTTAATATCTTGTATTGTAAAAACTCGTTGGTCTTTTTCACCAAGTCGAAAGTACAGCAGTTGTTCTAATCCTGACATTGATTTAAACATAATATAACTTAATGTTTTTTCACAAATATAATTGTTTCGGTTATATTTTGGAAAAAAGATTAAGTATTATTGTTAATAATGTAATTTTTTAAAAAGGGATAATTAAAATGTCTTTTAACTAAAAATCAACAGAGTTAAAACTCAATATCTCTTCCTGAATATCTCTCCTGTTGAGTTGTTTAAATACTGGCAAATTCGTACTATTTTACATGAGAAAATAATAAAAAAAAGAAAAAATAAAAAATTAAATAATATGTAACGTTGACATAAATTTATACTTTGTATAATAATTCTTACCTAGGATAAATTAAGACATTCCACAAAAATAGTACGTAACCATATCTTAATTCTTTTGAATTTTTTTAAAACTGACGGGAAAACTATATATATTAACAATTGTTATGAATTTCGGAGGCAAAATATTTTATGAAGAAAAAAATAATAACCTTTTCAATCGTTATACTAATGATAACAACAGCTAGTTTATCAGTATTAGGAAACACTGCGCCTAAGGACCTATCCATTAATGATAACACTTGGAAGACAACTGAATCAAACACGCCGAAAAACAACCCAAATAATCATATTTTTGATTTGTTTTATTGGTTGTTTGAACGATTTCCAAACTCTTTTCATTTGTTCAAATACTTACTTGTAGTTAGCGGGGTCATGGATGGATTTGTAAAAGAAGGAACTGGAAAGCTGGTTATGAAGTTAACAGATGCACCACCTGAACTTAACATTACTGCAGCATTGGTCACAATTTCCCAAGTAAATGTTCACTACGCAGGTACAAACGATACAGATGGCTCATGGATAACAGTTATTAATGAATCACAAACATTTGACCTTATACAGATACAAAATGCAACAGTGTTTCTTGGAGAAGCAATTTTACCTGCAGGTTGGTATACACAAATTAGGTTGTTTGTTGATAGTGCACTAGTGACAATTGATGGTGTACAGTATGATTTGAAAATACCTTCAAAGAAAGTTAAACTGATTACACCTTGGTTATTACAAGATGGCGGGAATCTCACATTGACCTTAGATTTTGATGTACAGAAATCTGTTCACGAAACAGGAAGTGGCAAATACATTATGAGACCAACGATTAAGGTTATTCAAGAAGGTGGCCCAGTTGAATTTGAGGCTGATGCAGGTGGAGACTACGAAGCAGATATAGATGAAACCATCCAGTTCATAGGAGCGGCATGGGGCGGTGTTGAACCCTACAGCTGGTTCTGGGAATTTGGCGATGGAGCAACATCAACAATTCAGAATCCACAACACGCTTATACCCAAGAAGGAGAATATGAAGTAATTCTCACAGTAACTGATGCGACAAGCCAGATTGCAATCGATGAAGCAGAAGCTAAAATCGGCGAAGACTAAACCTAAGGGAAAATCCCTCACTTTTTTATCTTTTTTTTTAAAAACAAACCTTTTTTTTAGAAAAATAATGACAAAAATCAATAAATTTAACAAAATTTATTAATATTAAAATCAATTAATAATATAAAATAACAGAGGTAAGAATATTAAAATTAATAAGTTTATATTTACAATTATAATTATAATCATTATAAATAATTTTTCAATAATAGACAGTAAAAATTTAACCAATTTTGAGGATTTAAAAATTAGTGCTAATGAAAATATTTCAATAGTGATTGGCCCCTACTCTCAAAATCAGGATTTTAATTCAATCACTATTTTATGGGAAACAAATATTAATACAACAAAAAATGAGGTTCATTGGGGGGAAACCCCTGATTGTGAAAATGTTACAGCTGAATGTAATGAAATAAATTCTCTTCTTACAAATCTGCATAAGGTTTTATTAAATGGTTTATCGCCCTCAACAAAATATTACTATAAGGTTATTTCAGATGATTTTGAAAGCAATGTTTTTTCGTTTCATACAACTTTTAAAGAAAAAGAAACAATTAACTTTGTCGTTTATGGCGATACTCGGGGTACTTGGGATAACTGGCAGAATGCATCAATAATTGCTGAATCTATTGAAGAAAAAAATCCTTGTTTTGTTTTAAATACAGGCGATCTTGTAGATGATGGTGATTATCATGATCAATGGATATATTTCTTTTCTGTTTCTAGCTATATCCAAAATAGTACATTATACCCTATTTTAGGAAACCATGAATCATATGGATGCTGGTATTTCAAATATTTTATACTTCCTTTTAATGAACGTTGGTACTCGTTAAACAATGGACCTGTTCATTTCATAGGGCTTGATTCAAACCAAAAAAATGCATTTAGACTATATCAGTTAATTTGGTTAATAAAAGATTTAAAGACCAATACTCAAACTTTCACTATTGTTTTTTTCCATCATCCAGTTTATAGTTCAAGTAATCACGGTAGTACTTGGTATATAAAACTATTGTGGAAAAACATATTTGAAAAATATAATGTTGACATAGTTTTTAATGGCCATGATCATTGTTATGAAAGAGGTAAAGTCAATAATGTAAATTATGTTGTAACTGGTGGAGGAGGAGCACCACTTTATGACGTAGGTGCTAATTGGTGGACAATATACTCAGAAAAAGCATATCACTATTGTTATGTTTCTGCAAATCAAACACAGTTAAACTTTGAAGCAGTAAAACCAGATGGATCTATAATTGATACCTTTACAATTAATAAACTAAATTAAGATAAGCATTGGTTTTATTTTAGATTTAATAAATATCGAAGGAAGGGTAAATCATAAAGGTATCTTTGAAAAAGTGGTTTTAAGTAAAAAATAATATTTCTTGTTATCTTTGTTGAAAGTGAAACATGAATAAGACATGAGTTAATACTACTGTTAACATCTGTAACTTTTATAAATCCAATGAAATATTTATTTATACTATTTGGTGCTTTAACAGAGACATTTATTGTTAAAGGACCAGATTCAGGAGAAAGTCCTTCTCCTGAAATTGGATCAAAGGACCAATCACCCCAGGCAGGCCAAACAATTACTTCCCAGTCAATTTCTGAGCCTGGTGCACCAACATTTTCTATTGTAAAGCTTCCATTCACAGTTGCTCCAGCCATGGTACTAGACCAATACAAAATACCTTGGCCATGAAGATCTGAATCTGAATTATTATTTATTATATCAACAATTACTCCTTCAATAATAGTAAGATCATATGGAAGCCCCTGGGGAAGTTTGTACCATCCATCATATAGTCCACCCCAACCAAAATTAAGATGATAATATCCATCTTCTTTATATCCATCAATAATAAGATTATGACCAACCTGCCAAGCCTCATCGACAACAGCTAGATGTACAGGTAGACCATTTATGATATTTTCCTGAATTCGTTCATACAAATCAGGTTCATCATCAATTAATTCACAGGTATCAAAGGAAAACCGTTGGTAAGCATGATATGCTTGATCAACACCAAATGTACCTGATCCATTTGGATGATAAACTTGATGGGCTGCAACACCACAGGCAAATACTAGTGCTGCTTTATTTTCATCAGTTATAAATAATTGATTCTGATAGTTATAAAGAAGATTATCAAGATATGAATTTAACTGTGGAAATGAAGGAAAATCATATGTTATATAATCATCATCAATTATGTAATTATTGCCCATGTAGGAATGGTGGTAATCATCGCTATCATTAAATTGAATATTATTAGTTGTTTGATGGAAATTAAGTATTTGAGCCATAGCAACAGCAGGGCATCCAGCAATACTTCGATCTCCACTTGCTAAATCAATGGGACATAAATTATTATAGGGGAAATTTTGATGCCAATCTGTTTGAATCCATCCGCCTGAAGCGGTTGTTCCTTCTTTGGGCCACTGACAAATAGTTGAATCTTCTAAAGCTGAGGAATCTATACTAAGATAGGAATTCCATTGGTCTATGTTTTCTTTTTTAATTTTTTCAGAAATTTCTGAAAAATACGTTAACCTTTTTACAATATCTGCTTTAACTAAATCATAAAGAAGTGTACCTGCTTTTGAAAACGAACTAGTAAAAGAATAAGCAAGAATAGGTGGAAGAGTTTTATATGCAGTAACAACAATATATCCCTGAGGTTGCAAATCAAAGGCATAACAAAGGATATTACCTTGATCATCAAAAATTTCATTTGTTGATAAAATTGTATATGTGTCTTTTTCCAAATCTTTAAGTTTTGCGCAAGCAACAAGGAAAGCAGAATTTCTGTCTATGGAATTTAGATATTGTTGATCGTTTTCAATACTTATTCCAGAAATTATTGGTTGAAAACTTGCACAAAAAACAATTAATATAGCAATAAATAAAAAAATTCGTCTGTCATATTTTTTCATATTATCAAATACTCCCAATAATAATATATAACTTAATATTATAAAAGTTTCTATAAATAATAATTTTATTCTAAATAATTGAATAAATAAAAAAATATTTGAATCCTTCTACTAAATATGAAATATAATTTATCTCTTTTCTTTTATTATCTTTTTTGTTTTTTCTAAAAATTGCTTTGCATAATCATATACAAAATCAACTTCTTCGTTATCTATTAACATTCCCCCATATTGAACATTATGTCTTGAAATTCTTATCTTATCAAAAGTGTTTAATACTTCAAGGAGTTCATGATTACTTTTGTAAATTTCTTTTAAAGCTAAAATAAGACAGATGTGACTTCGTTCGGTATATTCATTTTTGAATAATAAAGATCTAGCTGAATGAAAAATTGAGTTATATGATGCTATTTCTGCCATTTCTAATTCTTTAATTTCAATATTTTTTTTAGCGGATAAAAGAAATCTTTCCGCAATTTCCAATGATTTCTTAACTCGCTCTGGTATAGATTTGTCATTTCTTAATAATCCTTCTGATAAACAATCTTTAAAGTTCATAGCTCAACTCCCTTTATAAGAATGTGATTTCTAATTATGTTTTTTACAAAATTATCTTCATCTTTTTTCATTTTTTCCCATTTTATAATTGGGATGACTGTGAGTTGGAATTCTTTCCCAATTTCCTCCATAATATTTACAATAATATCTCTTTTTACTTGTTGTTCTTGACCAATAATTAAAATATCAACATCGCTTTTTTCATCATAATTACCAGAAGCATGGCTTCCATAAATGGCAATTGATGCAGATTCTTCTGCAATATTTTCGATATCCATTTCTGCAAGTAGATTTATAAAATATACGCGTTTCATTTCTCTAACTCTAAAATTATCATTGTTAGTCGTAAAAATGTGCATATTACCTCTTATTTCCCTTTTGATTATTCCTTCATTATGAAAAAGATCACAATATATTTTTACGCTTCTAGGGGAAATCTGAAGTTTTTTTGCCAGTTCTTTTAGATGTATTTTTTCTGTTGGATATTTAAGAAAATATTCTAAAATTTTAAAACCAACAAATTTTCTGAAACTAGAGAACATATTATATTAAACTATCGTTTAATTAAATAAACTTTTTAAATAAATTTTTCTAGATGTAGATAATCAAATTTGTAAACCTACTTTTAAATTATTTTAGTAATCAAAATATCTAAATTTTTTTTATATTTATTTTAAAGATATTTTTATTATAAAATGAACCTAATATCTATATACTACTTATTAAATAATGATATTTATAAATTGTTCACATAACAAATTCATCGGGGAGAATTATGAATAAAAAAATAACATGGATAATTATTTTATTATTAATTACGACATTAGCACCTACAATAGTAGATGCTTACACTGAAAAAAACAATTCATTTTTAAAAGATTTTCAAACCAATATAAAAAATTTAGAAAATTTTGACATGGTTATAATTGCTCCATCATCATATAATTCAACTTTAGAAACTTTAATTCAACATAAAAATAATCATAATATAATTTCAAAATTTGTTTCAACTGATAATATTTACACTGGTACATATTTTCCTGTACAAGGTCGTGACGATCAAGAAAAAATAAAATACTTTATTAAAAACGCTATAGAGAACTGGGGAATTACCTTTGTACTTTTTGTTGGAAACTCTAATCAAATACCTGTTCGTTTTTGCTATAATTATGACAATTATTCTAATTACCCTGAATTTAAATTTATAAGTGAACTGTACTATGCAGATATATATGACTCAGAACATAATTTTTCAACTTGGGATTATGATGAAGACGGTATATTTGGTGAATGGGTTGGTGAAGTAGCTGAGGATAAACCCATAGATCTAAAACCCGATGTTTGTATAGGTAGGTTAGCATGTGAAAACAAAAAAGAAGTATCAACAATGGTAAAAAAAATTATTAATTATGAAAAAAAACAAGCGGATCCTTCTTGGTTTAAAAAGATGATTGTTGTTGGAGGAGACACATATAAAAAATTCGAGGGATACGAGGGTGAGATCTATAATCAGATGGCTTTAGATGCAATACCAGATTTTGAACCAGTTAAATTATGGTCTTCAACAAAAAACTTAACAAAACATGGTAAAAGTATTATAAAGGCAATAAATAGAGGGGCTGGATTTATTTATTTCTCAGGTCATGGAAATAAAAGATTATGGCAGACTAATTATCCTAATGGTTCATGGGTTGGAAGATTTGCCCCATTACAAATGTTGTTTTTATTTAATAAAAATAAACTACCGGTTTGCATTGTTGAAGGATGTCATAACAGTGAATTTGTAACAATATCAGAGTATAAAAAAGATAATACATATTCCTCTTCAAGTATCAAAACAAAGATAAAAGGATGTTGGAGTTGGATTTTAACTAGTAAAAAATTAGGAGGTTCAATTGCAACAATTGGACCTACCGGTTTATGTTGGTACGGAGCTGAATATGCAGGTGGTGGAACAAACTGGTTAAGCATACAATTTTTCAAAGAGTATGCAAATGGTACAGAAATATTGGGAGAATTATGGAAAAATGCTATCACACTTTTTCTAGACAACTTTATAATAAATTGGGAAACACCAGCTGGTGGCGCCTCATCCCTTGATGCAAAAACTGTTGAGGAATGGGTTTTACTAGGTGATCCAAGTTTGAAAATAGGAGGATATAATTAAACCAATTCAACACTATTAATTTCACTTAAATCATCTAAGTTGTTCATCTTCACCATTTTATTAGAGATTGTATAAAGTATATTTTCTATGTATAACGAACGAGAAATGTAGGAACTTGCTTCACCCCAATACCACCAGTTTTCATCCACTTGTTTCTCTTCATCATCTACATGGGTTATTCTACCTCTGTACTCAAAACCATCTAGATTTAACCTAAGAACATAAGCACCTTGGAAAGTAAATTCACCATAGTCAGGACCAGGAAACTCATCATATTTATTTTTTGTTTCCTCACTAATTTCATAAAGACTAACAGGTATTACTAGTAACTCTTTTTCCTTAGAAAATAAAAACGCTTTATGATCATATAAAGCAGGGCTATCAGTTCCCCTATCACCAATTACTATCTTATCAACTTCTACAGGGTTTTCAAAATCACTAACATCAAAAAGAGCAATTTTAAGACCAAGATACCAAGCAAAATTAGGATCGTTTGATTCAATGGTTTCTTTACCTATACCAATAATATGGGTTTCATCATATGGATGCAAATAATTTGAATAACCTGGTATTTTCAGGTAGCCAAGAATTTTTGGATTGTAAGGATCAGACATATCTATTGTGTAAAATGGATCAGTTTTTTTAAATGTCACTAGATATGCTTTTTCACCTAAAAATCTGGCTGAATATATCTGTTCACCTTGAGCAATATCCTCTATTGAAGATACCTGTACAAGGTTTTCATCAAGAACAAATATATTATTTTTAGATGGGTTTTTTACATCCCAAGAATAACCCATAGTTGTAGCAATTCTAAAAAAAGTATTATGTTCATCCATTGAAAACTGGTTTAAAACACGACCTAAAACTTCACCTTTATTAATATAATTAATTTTCCCGTTATTTACCTGTATTTTATGAATAATTGTTTTCTCCTCATTTGATGTATATGATTCTTCAAAAAATGTACGTGTGTTATAATCATAATTTGTGTAAACAAGATAGATATTGTTTTCTGACATATACATGTTCTCTGAAACACCAATTAAAAAACTTTTTTCATTAACACTTAAATCTTCAAGGTTAACTGAAATCACATGAGTCATTGAGTTAACAACTTCAGGGGAATCAACATAATAAATTTGACTATATGATATCTTCGAAGTATCATTATCAATAGTAATCTCAGGTATGTTTAATGAATAATTACCATCATAACCTCTGTAAAAATAATATGAATATTCTGATGATACAACATATATATAATCGCCTATCATTCTAGAATCAAAATAAGTTCCATCTATTTCTATGTCTTTCACAAGATCAGGATTTGACCTGTCAGATATATCATAGATTTTTATAACTGAGGAGGAAACTTCCCATGAGTTCTCCTCATCAGTTATTTCCTCACCGGTTCCTTCATCTTCTAAAATTGCTTTTCCATATAATATAGGATAATTATATGAACTTCCAAAAACAATTAAATAATGGTTATTAACAAAAAGTTCACTAACATAAACATCATCTTTTATAGATATTTTAGACAATATTTCGGCATCCTCTGCAGCATAAGCTTTCAATATGTATAAGTTCTGATCTGCTAAGACATAAATATAGGTTCCATCTGTTTTAACAATATCTGGTTCATCAACACCTTCAACTTGAACGTTTGTTTTAGAATAATCAACAGAGCCTTCACCAGAAGTTTTTGAACCAGAGCTATCAGATTCAGCTCTTGCTAGAATGTTATTTGAATATTGATAATAATTATTGTAGTTTTCATTTTTTGTTTTTAAAAAATTTAATAATTCATCATATGATAAAAAAGTTTTAACTTGATAAGAATAACTTTCATCTCCAATATTTGTGACTAGGTATGCTCCTGCAATAGTTGCAGCTAACAAAATAATTAAAATAATAAATGCTTTAATTTTGCTATTTTTTTCTTCCATATTTACACCTTTATTTTATATTTTTGTAATTGTTATTCTATTTTGAGTTTATATATTGTATTAAAATGTTCGGAAAAAGCCAAATGTTATTATTGTTTTGTTGCTTTCCAAATATTTATAATCATCTATTGCAAAGAAAATTTCTTTCTAATTAGGATCATTCTAACCATTAACTTAGTTTCATTTTTTTTTATTAAAACTTGTATAACTTGTACAAGTTGTAAAAGAGGTTGCATATGGTTCATATCACATACAATTGAGTAAATAACTAACTTAACATAATTATCCTAGTATCCAAGTTTGTTTTATTGGGTCCTGGGTTTTGTTCTTCGTAAATCATAAAAACAGCAAACAAAGATCACCGTTAATGATTCCAACCCCCAAGGACTCAAAAAAAATGGTAACTTTCGGCTTAAAGTTTTTGTTCAGCTTTACGAACATTTACCAGAATCTTAATATCTATTTTTTCTAATTTAAGTTGGCATCAACATAGAATTGACAATATTTCATATTGGCATTCTATCACATATATTATTTATATCAGTATTAATAAAGTATAATATATGAAAAAGGGGGGGGTTATGTAGGATTGAAAAAATTACATGATACAAAAAAGCCTGATCCTAAATGGATAAAAGAAACCATAGAAGGTATTTTATATATAAATATTGATAAATTATCAGATAAACAGATAAAAATGCTCCGTGATTTATATTTAGAAAATATACAGGCTGGTTTAAAACCAAAAGAAGCATTGGATAAAGCTTTTCAAATTGTTAACTGTTTTAAAATATAATTTACCATACTCAGATTATACAGTACCTTTTTGCTGTACATAATAATTTTTTCAAGAAGGTTGTTTTTATCCCCTTCGTTTGGGTAATCAACAAAAGTCTTGTATATATAAAAATCCAAAGAATAAGTTTAATTTTTTATTTTTTTTAATAAAGATATAAAAAATATATCCCCCTTTGGTAAAAATATAAATGACCCGCTGCGTGTTTTATTTAGAAATTTTGTATAAGGTATATTATTTTGATTAGAAATTTTAAAATCTTTTTCTTTTAAAAATTTTTTAATAACTTCATGTGTTTCTTCAAGTGTAAAGGTACACACAGTATAAAATAAATATCCATTAGGTTTTACTTTTTTTGCAGCTTCTTCTAATATTTTTAGTTGCATATCTGGATATTTTCCTGGTCCATCTACATATTTTGTCTCAGGATTCCTTCTTGCTGCACCTATTCCAGTACAAGGTGCATCAACAAGAACTAAATCAAATTTTTTATCAAACGGTTTTTCTAATACTGATATTTCTGCGTTGTATTCCTTTGATCGTCTTTCCAAAGTTAATCGTTTTTGGAGGTTTATATCATATGCATATATTTTTTTTCTGTTTCTAGTAATAGAAGCCATTGTAAGTGATTTGCCTCCATTACCAGCACAAAAATCTAAAATATTATCACCTAAAGAAACTGCAATATATGCTATAAGTTGACTACTTTCATCCTGCACATGTGCAAAATTTTTGGTAACAACTGATGAATAACGGCCTGTAGAGGAAGTAAAAATAGCTGTTTCAAGAATAGATTTTTCTACAGGTAAACATTCCATTTCAAGAATATGAGTAATTTCTTTAGCATTACTTTTATTGAAATTAATACACAGAGTAGTTGGTGGTTTTTCATTTAAATATTTAATCCATTTTAATCTATTTTTAAAAAGAGAAGCTACATAAGATGAAACCGAGTATTTTATTTCAAAATCATCAGTAGCCCAATCATTTTGTTTACTCTCTAAAACTAGATTTAGATAAGCATCAGGACTTTTAGCAAGTCCGATTTCTTCTAGGACATGATCATATAGTCTTTTCCATCTTACAACATTGTGTGCAATATCTGCAACATTTTGTCGTTCTTCCAAAGATAGACCACTACTAGGTAATATATCACGTAAACACATTGCCATTTTATTTTTCTTTAAATATTTAGTAATGACTCGAATAGCTACAGCTTTAGAATCCATTTTTTACACCATATTATAATAAAAGGTAAACTAATAATCCTATCAAAAATATTTCCAAATCAAAAAGATATTTTTTTTAAAAAACAAACTAAATTATTAAGAAAAATATTAAAATGATTTAAGAATATGCCAAAACCATGGCAGCAATAGTTGATGAAGAAAAATGTACCGCTTGTGGAACATGCGTTGATACATGCCCAGTCCAAGCAATAACTCTTCAAGATAAAGCAGTTATTGATAAAGAGAATTGTACAGACTGCGGCGTATGTGTTGAGGGATGTCCAGAAGAAGCTATTTCATTATAATATCACAAAAATTAATAGATAATAATTAATTCAACTTTTTTATTTTTTAGAAATTTTAAATATCAACTTATGCAACAGTTATGTCATCGCAGAGGTAAACATCCTGAATAGCATTTAGAAGCTTAATACCCTCTTCCATAGATCTTTGGAATGCTTTTCTGCCAGATATTAAGCCCATACCTCCTGCTCGCTTATTAATTACTGCAGTTCTCACAGCTTGGGCAAAATCATTTTTACCAGAAGGACCACCAGAATTTATTAGTCCAATTCTACCCATATAACAATTAACAACCTGATATCTTGTTAAATCAATAGGATGATCTGAACAAAGTTCATGATAAGCCTGTTCACTAATTTTACCATACTTTACACCATTGCGATTAAGTGCAATGTATCCACCATTTATTGTTGGAAGTTTCTGCTTCACAATATCTGCTTCTATTGTAACACCCAGATGATTTGCCTGTCCTGTTAGATCCGCAGATGTATGATAATCCTTACCGTTTATTTCGAATGCTGGATTTCTTAAGTAACACCATAAAACCGTTGCAAGACCAAGTTCATGAGCATATTTAAACGCCTGGCTAACCTCCTGAATCTGACGGGATGATTCATCAGAACCAAAATAAATCGTGCATCCAATTGCTGTAGCACCCATATCCCATGCTTGTTTAACAGAAGCAAACATAATTTGATCGAACTTGTTTGGATATGTTAGAAGTTCGTTATGATTTATCTTAACAATTAGCGGGATCTTATGAGCATATTTCCTTGAAACAGCACCAAGTACGCCAAGGGTTGATGCAACAGCATTGCAACCGCCTTTAATTGCCAGTTTAATAATGTTTTCAGGATCAAAATAAATTGGATTAGGTGTAAAAGACGAAGCAGCTGAATGCTCAACTCCTTGATCAACAGGAAGTATTGATAAATAACCTGTACCAGCCAGTCGACCATGATTAAAAATCAAACCAAGATTTTTTAGAACATTATTAGATCTATCTGAATCAATAAAAATTCTATCTACAAAATCTTTAACAGGTAAATGAAGCAAATCTTTCTTTATTTTTGGTTCAGAAAAATTTAACAAATAATCAGCTTCGTCACTAAGATATTGTCTTATTAGATCAATCTTATTATTCATTTTTTATTTATCTCCTTACATTTTTGCATTAAAACCAACTATCTTATTTTAATGGAATATAAATCCACACAAAAATGTTTTGATATAAATTTAAATTTTTCATCCAAAAGATATATATTATTATAAAATATATTCGTAATCTGAAGGAAAAGTATTAGGAGAGATATTTATGGATTGGAAAAATAGATCAGCATATGTTTTTATAAAAACAAAAAAGGGAAAAGCACAGGATGTTTGGAAAAGAATTCAAAGTTGGGATAATATAATTGGAACATGGATAGTAGATGGAGAATGGGATGTAATAGTATGGTTTGACGCAGAAAACTGGGATGTAGTTCATAGTTGCGTAAGTGCAATAAAGGATTGGGATGAGGTAGATCATACCAGTTCACACATGATTTATGATGGTTTTAAAAATGGAACTTGGTGGTGGGAAAAGCCAGCTGGTGCATGGGTTTTATTAAGAGAAGATAAATTGAACCAGGCATTTGATATATTTAAAGCTTGGAACTGGACAATTAGTGGTGCAAGTATTCCAGGAGATTGGGATTATATGGCTTGGATAGGTGGTAAGAACTGGGATGAAATTTTGGCTCATTTAATGGAAATTAAAGAACAAAAATGGCAAATGAAAACTTTTATCCCAATTAAATCATGGTGGAATGAAGATTGGAAAAATAAATGGTGGTAAAATAAAACCATCATTTTATTTTTCAATATTATTTAATAATTTATAACTTTCCTTGTTTATATCTTTTGGTTAATTTATCAATCATGTCTTTTGTCATTGATGATAAATTGTAAGAGGCTTTCCAGCCCCATTCTTTTCTAGCAGCACTATCATCAATAGACTGAGGCCAAGAATCAGCAATTGCCTGTCTAAAATCAGGTTTGTAATCGCATTTGAATTCGGGGATATATTTTTTTATTTCATCAGCTAGTTCACCTGCTGAAAAACTCATTGAAGCTAGATTAAAATCACAATGGTGTTTAAGTTTAGAAATATCCGCTTCCATTAAATCAATTGTTGCTTTTATACAATCAGGCATATACATCATAGGAAGAACAGTATCTTTTTTCAAAAAACATGTATATTTTCTATTTTTTATAGCTTCATAAAATATCTCAACTGCATAATCAGTTGTCCCCCCACCTGGTAATGTTTCACTACTGATAATACCTGGATACCTAATACCTCTAACATCTAGTCCGAATTTCTTGAAATAATAATCACCTAGTAATTCACCAGTAACTTTTGTAATACCATACATTGTTTTTGGTTTAAGTATTGTTTCTTGAGGAGTATTTTTTCTAGGAGTTTCAGGGCCAAAAACAGCAATAGAGCTTGGGACAAAAACACTAACTATTTTATGTTCACGTGCAATTTCAAGGATATTATTAAGACCGTTTATATTTACATTCCAACAAATAAGCGGATTTTGTTCACCTGCTGCAGAAAGTATTGCAGCCATGTTATAAATCGTATCAATTTCGTATTTTTTAATTACTTTTTCTACACCTTCTTTATCTGTTATATCAATGAATTCAAAAGGACCTGAATTAAGTAATTTTTCACTCGGCTTAGTTTTTCTTCCACAAGCAACAACATTATCATTACCATATTTATCTCTTAAAGCCATAGTTAGTTCTGAACCTATCTGACCTACTGAACCTGTAACCAGTATTTTTTTAATAACAATTTTTACCATAAATAGTCTCCCGTCATTTTTAATTAAAGGTAAAATCGGTATGAAAATTGTATATACATACTTTACTATATTACTAAAAATAATAAATAAATTAAAAGGATGATATAAATAAATATAACACTCTTATGTTTAAACCATTTTTTTACTTTCTAAATGAATCCATATTATTCTGAGGTCTAGGCAGCAAACCAGATTCTTTAACTAAATATGGAATTACTTCTTCCCAAAAAAGAGCAGTTATATGAAGACCATGAACTCCTTTAATCTTTTTAACTTCATTAATTAATTCTAATGAAATATTGTATCCTTCATTTTGAGGATCAATAGTTTTTTTCATCCTTTCATAAATATTATCAGGAATATCAACACCAGGAACATGAAATTTCATACGCTCAGTCATCTTGATAGATTTAAGTGGGGTTATTCCAGCAAGAATATGTATCTTACTATCAAGACCTCTAGATCTAATCTCTTCCATCCAAAGATTAAATTTATCCAAATTAAAAACACTCTGAGTTTGAATAAAATCTGCACCAGCAATAATTTTTTTCTCAACACGATCAATCGTTAAATCAAACGGATCTGAAAAAGGATTAGCCGCAGCTCCAATGAAAACATCAGGTTTACCTGCAATAATTTTTTCTCCATTTTGAAAAATACCTTTATTCCTCATATCATTTATAACCTGAACTAACTGTATTGAATCTAAATCGTAAACACCTTTTGCACTAGGATGGTTACCAAAGGACTGATGATCCCCAGTTATAAATAAAATATTTCTAATACCATTTGCAGTGGCACCTAAAACATCGCTTTGAAGAGCTATCCTATTTCTGTCTCTACAAGTAATCTGCATAACTGGTTCTAAACCCATTCCTAGAAGAATAAAACAGCCACCCCAACTAGACAATCTCACAACAGCAGTCTGGTTATCAGTAACATTAAAAGCATCTGCGTATCCTTTTAAAATATCTGCTTTCGTCTTTATCTTATTTGGATCAGAACCTTTAGGTGGACCTATCTCAGCAGTAACAGCGAATTTATTTTCAGAAAGAATCTTTTCTAGATTACTCCTATAATTCATGCTAGATAGTCCTCCTCATTTCAGTAGATTTAGACCAATCTTTGGGTTTTTTAATTTCCTTTAATCTGTAAAGTTGACCTTTTTTCTTTAAATCTTTATAGATGATATCCCAGATACAATCAATATCACTACTAATTTCACATTTGCCATTCTTTACTCCACCACATGGACCATTTAACATACTTTTTGGGCAACGAGCAACCGGACAAAAACTATCAAATATATCCTGAATACATTCCCCACATAAAGCGCATCTTTTTTCAAAATCATTTGCATGTTTAATCTCACCTAAAAATAATGTATCACAACCTGGTACAATATCGATATCTTCAATAATTTCAGAAACAGTTTGTGCGCCATTACCACATGCTAATACAAGTATTTTTTTTGCTTTTTCGATATCCTTCTTATGATTTTTTAAAAGAAGTTTATCTTTTTGAAGATTACATGCTGGTTCTAGAATAGCCAAACCAGTAATCTTGATGTCTTTTTTTTCTAGTGCTTTTTTCATTGATAAAACTTCTTCTTCCCCACCTGTATGACAAATTGTTGCGCATTCACTACAACCAATAATAAAAACAGGACCTTCAGCAATACATTTAATTAAATTATTAAATTCTTTTTGTTTAGTTACAATCATATTTGAATTAGATAATGGTTTTACATTTAAGTATTTGCATTAAAATGAAAATATCTTTATAGTAATCTACTTTTACAAGATTTACTCATTAGAGGTAGGAAATTTGGTTGAATAATTATGCTGGATAATTTAAAACAAATATCAGAGATAGATAAATCTAATATGCTTGGTATAGTTGAGAGATTTCCAGACCAAATCAAAACTACATATGATGTTGAAAATTCTTCAATTCTTGGATCATACTTAAAGATAGATAATATAATAATAAGTGGTATGGGAGCATCTGCAATCACTGGAGATATTGTTCAAAGTCTCTTTATAGATAGAGTTGATATTCCTATTTTCGTAAATAGACAATATTATCTACCTAAATGGGCAAATAAAAATACACTTCTTATATCTCAGAGCTACTCAGGTAATACAGAAGAAACATTAAATACTTTTAAAAATGGATACCAAAAAAGATGCAAAATAATTGGCATTTCTTCTGGTGGAAAACTACAGGAATTATGTAAAAAATCAGAAATTCCTTTTATAAAAATCCCTCCAGGTATTCCACCAAGAACAGCCACTGGTTATATGTTGTTTTCTGCAATATTTGCTATTAAAAAAATTGGAATTTTAAAAAATGATATCGATTTAGA